>JAEIGA010009425.1_pt1 | contig 14766 bp, 11 predicted proteins | sample 9270691 | NCBI WGS metagenome assembly JAEIGA01 (sample SAMN17057246, study PRJNA624740) | gut metagenome | biome: biome; isolation source: fecal sample | host: Bos grunniens | place: China: Xizang | collected 2019
TCTTCAAAACTACCATTACCTGCAATATGAATATATTTACCTTCTGCATCTTCAATATTTGCAACACCTTCAACGTGCTGAGCTCCGCCAGCGGCAATAGTGTATCTGCCTTCAGCGTGAGCCTGATTTCCAGAAGCAGTGGTAGCAAGACCTTCAGCGTGAGCGCATGAGCCAGATGTATGACAACCGCCACCCTCGGTATGAGAAGCGTACCCAGCTGCGGTACTATATCTCTTAGTTTTATCAGGCATAGTGCAATAAGAACCCTCAGCATGAGAAGCATAGGAAGAAACAACTGTCATTTCTCCCTCGGCATGAGACCAGTATCCACTAGCCTGACAGCCATATCCTTCTACATGAGAACCATCCGCAATAGCTTTGCCATAAGCTCCTTCTACATGAGAAGCTCTGCCGATAGCTGTAGTTCCACTTCCCTCGGCAATAGACCACTGACCAATAGCAATATTAGTTTCATAATCGCCAAAAATTTCAGCATTTGCACTTGCAGTAAGTGTTTGTCCATCAACAACAAATTGCTGACCCTCAACATCTTTGCCAATAAAACGAAGATTCTTGCGAACTTGCTGCAGTTCTTCTGCTGTCAATTCTTGTTCTGTCTTCATAAGAACATTGTCCATATCAACATTAACAGCAGAAAGAGTTCTAATTTCATTAGCAATACCTGTTAATGATAGAGGCTCTGTGCCGCCAGTTTGCTCACGTACTGCGTTGGCGATATCAGTTAAGTCATCTTTTTTAGAAACAATTAATTCATCCATAATATCACCCCCGTTATGTTAGTTCCATGTTGGTATACCATTTACAATTTTCAAAACTTTACCTTCATCTGCATCTGTCCAAGCAGGAACACGAATGTTAATATATTCTTCAGTTGCTAATTTCTTATTTTCAGAGCCAATATAAACACTACCACTAAAATATCCACTACCGTCTTTGGCAAGTTTATATGCATTGCTTCTACCGTTTGAACTTGAACCATTACCAACAATCACCAAGCTTGTGCTATCTTCAACATTATAAGAACCAGACACATGTTGGTTCTCAGCTTTTGCAATGGTTCCTTCTCCTTCTGCGTGGGATTGCGCCCCAGAAGCAACGGTATAATAACCCTCTGCATGGGAGTATGAACCTATAGCTTCTGCACCGCAACCTTGTGCATGTGAACCATAGCCCCCAGCTTTTGATTGTATACCTTGTGCATTTGATGCGTAACCTGAAGCTGTTGTTTTAAAGTTTTCTGCACGAGAATAATCACCAGACGCTACATTTCCAGATAAATCATTAAAAATCTCAGAGTAACTGCCAGTACCTTCTATACCAATTTTTGTTGGAAGATAAATTTCTGGAATCTTTACAATAGTTTCTCCAATACAATCAATTTTTACTGTAGCAATTTCCTCGGAACATTGTCCCCAGTTTTCATCATATCTATCAATGAAAATTCCAAAAGGTAGATGTAAATCCAAGTCTCCACCTTCTCCTAATAAATCGCTGTTACCAACTACATACCATTCATAAGCATTATAAGTATTATGTCTAGCAGTTGTCTCATATTCGACACCATCAATTGTAACAATGCATTTTGCATCAGGAATTAGTTTTGAAAATAATTCAACTCCATATAAATCAATATAATCACTACCACCAATATCCATTTCTGGTAATAACTCTATAAATGTTTTTTCAATATAATGTGTACGATTCTTCACATAGTCTGGGGCAGTTTCATCATTCTGATTCCAGTCAGCTTGGACTGATACACCACCAGAGCCACCAACAGATAGAGTTCTTATTTCATCAGCAATGTCATTCAATGACATCTGATTAGTATTACCAGTCTGTTCACGCACAGCATCGGCAATATTAGTGAGGTCTTCTTTATTGGCAATAATTAATTCGCTCATAATATCACCTCTTAAGAATCTTCTTCAATTTTTTCTCTTAAAGTGATAGAGGCATTACCATTAAGTATAAATACCATTCCATCACCAATCTTTTCAATATCGCCCTCTAAAACAGCATCAGTGTTTTCAGTTAAACTTGCCACATTCGTTAATACAATGATACTACCTTTAACAATTGATGGAACAGTATAATATCTATTCAAATCAATAGTTTGAAGAGTCATATTTGTATTCATATATGTTAATACAGCGGAAGTTTCTAAGTCATCATCCTTAAACAATCTATCCTTCCAAATTAAAGATGCGTCTGAAGTCGAATTAATTTGGTTATCTAAAATTTTACTGAAATTTTTTAAAGAAATCTTTTGAGGAGTTCCTAAAATTTTTCTAATGCTATTGGCAATATCATGAATTGTTGACCCAAGTACCATATAAGACTTATTCTCAGCTACTTCTCCGTCATCGCCTTCCTCTTCATCTTCTCCGTCAGAAGATGCCAATGTGAAATATCCGTTCACACTAGTAGCCATGTCGCCTTCCATATAATAAAAGTCACCTTCAGCAGCTTCTTCAGCGCACTGTTTATAAGAAACATCGCCCATCAGCATAGAACAATTTTCAAACATATATTCTGTTTGTGCTTCTTCTAAAAATGATTCATTCCAGTTATATGAGGTAATAATTGTTTTTAAAGATATACAATCAAAAAACATAGCTATCATATTTGTTACGGCTCTAACATCGAAAGAACTTAAATCTAAATAAGTAAAAAAACCTTTTCCGAACGTCTCTGCAAAAGTAGTTACCTTAGAAGTGTTCCAACCAGTAAAGTCTATCGTACCAGCAGCACCATAGAACATATAGGACATATTGGTGACATTTGATGTATCCCAACCAGCTAAGTTAAAGTGCGGAGTTGAGGCACATTTATAGAAAGTGGATTGTAGCTGAGTTACTGCCGCAGGTCTCCATTTATCAAGTCCAATGATATTTGCCATCAAAAGATTATAGAATGTAAAACACATATCTGTAACTTTTGCAACATCAAAATTAGACACATCTAATTCTTGTAAATTATAGCAGTTATAAAACATTGAACGCATAGAAGTGACCTTGGCAGTATTAAAAGTGCTGACATCTAAATGCTCAATGGAGGTACAATCTCTAAAAGCATATCCCATTTGAGTAACATTTGAGGTGTCTAATTTGGCTAAATCAAATGATGTAATTAATTTACCATTTCTGAACCAACCTGCTAAACTCTTTGGTGTAATAGCATCAACGAAAGCGACAGATTTAACTAATTGAATAGTTCCGTCTTTTTGCCAATCTGGGTGTTTTGAATTTGTATAAGATATGGTTTCAAAACCAGTCCAAATCTTGGTAACAGCTTTTCCTTCAAAAGTGTCACCAACCGCAGGAACTGTATCTCTCTTATAAAAGTTTAAACTGTTGTCAGTTTCACTATAAATCGCAAAAGCTGTAGCCATTAGAACATCACATCCTCTGCATATGAAATTGCTCCGCCGCAGATTGCGTCAATGGTTTCGTTTGTGATTGCTTCTGGTTCATTTGAGAATCTATCAATAGCAATTAAATGATATTGAGTACTATAAATAAAGGTTGCAATATCTCCTGCTTTAATAACGCCGTCGGTAATTGTTGCACCTCTATGATAAAGAGCCTTTGCGCCCTTACTATTAATATTTAAAGTTGCACCAGCAGGAACATCATTATCAAACTTGACACTAACAATGCCGCCAGTAGTTAACGCATAGCTAGAAGAAGCGGCAGTCTTTGCAACCGTCTCGGCGGCAGTAGAGCAAGTAACATATACTTGACCAAGACCTGCATTAGAATAAGTGCTATTATTCCAATAATCTCTAATCCAGCCAGTGCCATCATAAACAAACATTTGAATTGAATCAGCATACCAACCAGTAGTGGTTGTACCAGTAGAAATAGCCGTTGTGCCATATCTATACATTGGCTTTGCGCCTGTACCACTAACGTTAAGAGTTGGATTAGAAGCGCTATTGGCATTGTCAAACTTAACAATAACCATTGCGCCTGTGACCAATTCGAATCCTTCAATCTCAACAGTCTTTGCAGCAGTACCTGCGGCAGTTGTACAAACACCATAGTAGTTATGTTTGTGATTTGCATCGGCTTTGCCAACAGCAACGGTTTCGAGAGCTTCGATAGCGTTCTGGTTATCGTCGATTAAATCTCCAAGTTCCTTAAGTGTGTCATATGCATCTCCAGCGCCATTAAGCAAATCGTTTTTAAGAGCGGTGCAAACGTCATTTACATATGTTGTACGAGCGATAGTGTCGGGAATGAAATTTTCATTGAGAGTATGATAGCCGGTCTTATTTTCTATTTTTTCAATTCCTAAATAGAAAGACTTATTGCCAGACCAGCCAATGATGCTGTTATTATCTGCCCCCCAACGATACCTCCCATCCTCTTGTGATATCTTTACATAAATTATTTTTGTTGTTGTTGTATTTTCCTTTTCTCCTCTAATGTAAACAGAAGTATCTCCGTCTTTTAAGTATGCAACACATTCAACTGTTATGTCTTCGCCGCCGTCATTATAATGCAAAACATAGGTTTCTCCGACAACTGGTGCATAATCCGTATAGCCAAGCAAACCATAGTCTTCGTTTTCATTTACCGTAACATATGTATCTTCAAAAATAGTTATGTTTTCTGGATAATCATATGTCCAGTGAGTTCTATTCTTCACATAGTTCAACGCAGTCTCATCATTTTGAGACCAATCTGCAGTAGACTCAGCGATTAATGCAGAGGTATCTTCGGAACCTTCCCAGTAATCTCTGACCCAGCCAGTGCCGTCATAAACGAACATCTGAACTGCACCAGCTTTTATTTCATGAGTTTTTTCTGCGTAGTTATAAGGGGTTGTGCCATATAGATACATGGGTTTTGCGCCAGTGCCACTAACGTTAAGAGTAGGATTATTAACTGAATTACCGTTTTCAAATTTGACAATAACGACTGCACCATTTTCCAAATTAAAATTGTTAATTGTAACCTTTTTATTTGCAACTAATTCACCAGTCGTACAAACACCATAGTAATTATGAATATGGTTTATATCTGAAACATCTGCTTTACGAGCAATAGTATCTGGAATATATCTTTCATCTAGAGGATGATATACGGAGTCGTCGCTTTCTGCTTCGACTTTAACAGTATGAGATTCTTCATCTGCACAATACATATACCAAAACCATACAGGCTCATACCAAGAGCCACTACCTAAATCGCTATCTGCATATGTTGCAATACAAAATGGCACATCTGCGGGGTGTGATTCGTCTGGTACGTCTCCTAGATAATCACCTGTTTCCTCATCAAACGAAGGGACGGGCATCAAGCGACTGTCGCCAAGACAATATTCTCCAATGCTACTTACAAACATTTCACATTCATAAGAAATACCGTCAAATGTGACAATATATGAAATGCCCGCAAACAATTCAGAATTTTCAACACCAGTTAAATCCGCATAACCACCAGTAACTTCTTGCTCTGGTGCAAGAATTTCAAAACTCTTTTCAACCCAGTGAGTTCTGTTCTTCACATAATCTAAAGCGGTTGAGTCGTTTTGAGACCAGTCGGCTTTAGCATCTTTTATTTCATCTAACTTTTCATCAATTTCAACTTTTGCATAGAAGTCATCTATATTCTTACTAGCAATTGTTCCTAATTCTGGTTTATGCCGTATAAAGTCGGCTTTTGTCTTATCGGTCTGTTCCCAGTCAGAACGAGGAATAGGAGTTGCCGTAGTATTACCTATAATTTTACTCATTTACAATCACCTCTGTCATAGTTACTTGAAGTGTGTAGTCATTTGTAGGTTTTTGACCAATACACAGTATAGTTACAACACCGTTCTCATTTTCAGCAAGGAACGTAACATCTTTTTCATAGAAAATGGAAAGTTGTTCTGCGTCAGGCTGCAAATCAATCTTGCTATATTTTGTAACACCGTCTATTATAACAGCCTGTCTATAAGGAGAGGCCTCTCCATCCCAAGCATCTGCAAGAAGTGTAACACTACGAACAATCTCTGGAGAATGAGTTCTCTCTATAGCTAACAAACGGTCTTCAATACTTGGTTCTTGTTCAATAGAAATAATGTCTTCAATTTCAATATCTTGAACTCCACCATTAATCCACGCCTTAATTATTCTAGTTGCCATTATGCATTACACCCCCAAACGAATACTCTACTGCCAACGCCAAAATAATAAGTTGAGTCTTGGTCTAAACTGGAAACTGTTAAGCTGGTTATAGGATTTGTACATCTAAGAATTCCACCACCAACAGGTACTAAATTATCGGCAGTTCCACCTTCTGCAAAAGCCATAAAATTAGATGTTTTAATGCTTCTTGAGGCATAAGGACAAACGATATATCCATTAATAATATCGAACTCTGCCATACCAGCAGAATTAGAAGCAGAAGTAGTGAACAAATTAGACCATACTGGGAACTGATATGTCGTACCAGTTGAGGATTTAAAAATAACAGAACCAGTCTTTGCGGCGCTATTAGCACTATTAATACACTTAACAACAACTCTAAGTTTCTTATATCCAGAAACATCGATATTGGAAATAGAGTTTACTTTTGAGGTAATTGCACCGCTATCATGAATTAGTTTCCATGTGGTTTCTTCATCGGTTATCAATGTACCAGTACTAGTAGGCATATACACAGAGTTACTGCCAGAAGTCTTTTCATTTGGCAAAATATTTGTGAAGCCAGTTCCACTACCATACAAGGTAATTTTACCGCTTGCATTATGGGCAGTACCAGTTGCAGTAGCATTACCTAATTCCAAAGTTACAGTGCCCTCGGTACTTGTTGTGCCAGTAGTGCCAACACGGAAACGACCATATTGTGTATTTGCTGCGCCATACAACTCTAAATATCTGCCATACATATGATTGAACGGAAGGTCAGCCTTACCAATATTGCTAGTAAGTGCGGTTTCTGGGAAAATGGCTTTATTAGATGCAATTGCTAGACCATTTGCATCAATATCGACAGTTCCACCAATGCCAACCATTGCACCGCTTTCGACAGTAATATCATCATTAAGGAATAAGTTGTCTGTTTCTGTTTCATTTCTCTTGGCTTTGATTTCATTATTGTCAATCTCTAAGTGAGGTTGAGATGAAGTTCCTCCAACAACTAGTGCTGGAGAAGTATATGAACTTTCTCCAATGTCAGTAGACTTTGAGAAAACGGTTGTTCCAGTTACAGTTCCGCCAGTAAGAGGGAGATAATCGTGGGTATGATTATCTGCAATATCTTTGGCAGTATTTGCTAAATCATATGCGGCCTTAACGCTACTTGGTGTTGCAGCAGTTGTAGTAGAAGTGCTAGATGTAGAATTGGTAAGCTGAACAATACCTTTGCCACTTGTACTACCGTCGGCAACAGCAAATGTAATCTTATCGTTTGTTGCGTCTGGGGTAATAGTCACATTACTACCAACAAAAGTAACAGTATCAGTAGCTGTATCAGCAGAAACGGTAGTAGAACCTACAGTAATATTGCTAAACGCATTCTGGTTCTTCTCTGCATTACTGGGAGCATGAGCAGCCTGAGAATGAGTATAGGCAGTTCCCCAGTTAGTACGCTCAGTAGAGGTAATATGCTTTGTTGTATCAGATGCATGAGTATCAAATTCTGTCTTGGAAGCACGAGAAGTATCGGTTGGATGCTTATGGTCAGAACGTGCAACAGTAGAAGCAGAGCCGACAGAAGCAGTGCCGTCCATCACAGGAGCAGTAGTGGAATAGCTTACATGAGTGCCATGAGAAGAAGCTGCCTTGCCGTCAAGTGCAGACTGAAGACCAGACACATCAGAAATTGCATGAGAGTGTGTTTTATCTGCCTTACCAGCAGCCACAGTTTCAAGAGCGTCAATTGCATCCACATTTTCACTAATTAAATCGCCAAGCTCTTTAAGAGTATCATAAGCTGTTCCAGCGCCATTAAGTAAATCGTTCTTAACTTTTGTAGCAGCAGTATCAGCATAAGATTTTGCTTCAGTTAATTTTGCACTGGCGTCTGTCTTTGTTTCTGCATCAGTAATACCATAACCTGAAAGAGTAGTAGGATTAGAGCCACCAGTAACATGGCCCTGTGCATTAACTGTAACACTCTTATAAGTGCCAGCAGTTACACCAGAATTAGGATGAGAGTAAACATTAGTTTCAGTGCCATTTATTTTTATATTACCATTGGTTGCAGAGTCTTCTACTTTTGTTGCATCAGTTCTTGCATGAGCAGAAGTAGAATGTGTATAAGCAGAGTTCCAATTTGTTTTGTTGGATGCGGTAACATGAATATTTGAATTGCCAGTGTGAGAACTAAGTGTATCACTCACAACATTCAAATTTTCTTGAACGGCAGACGCAGAACCCTTTGCGTCATATTTGGAATCGTGATTGTGCGTAGAATCAGATTTAGATGCAAGCTTGGTATCAATCTCAGACTCGGTATAATAAATGTCATTATGAGCATGAGAAGAACTTGCCTTGCCATCAATGGCGGTTTCTAACACGTTCATTGCCGTTGCAATTGCGTCAAATTCCGCATCAAGAACTTTGTTCTGCACAGGATTAACAGAAGTAGAAGATAAAGTGGTGTCCACCTTATAGTCCGTTAAGTCAGAAATCGTGTGCTTGTGAGATAGAGAAGCAAATGTGCCTTTTAGATTCTCTAAGAAAGTTGACAGCTTGCTCAGAGACACATATTTGTTTTTTGCCATTTGTTTAGTTTCTCCTTTCTTTTATAGAATTTAAGAGAATAAAATAAATAATACGTATTCTTATTTTGAATCCGTACAAATATATTCAAAAGCTTCTTCTACTTGATTCAAAGGATATTTATTCAAGTTCAATAGCTTTAAAATAGATTTGGCCCTATCGTTGTAAGGTTTCGTTCTTAAATCAGATATATATGTACAACCAAGTATATACTTTAAAAATTCAAATAAATCTGACTCTTTATTGTTGTCATTCATAAAATATAAACCTCGTTATCATATTTTAATTTAAAATGTAAATCATAATTGTTAATTGTGTATTTGCGCATTATACATAATTATCATTTAAAATTTACATTTTAAAAAAAGAGTAGGGGAGTGTTAATCCCCTACTCTAATATTGTTACTTTAATAAACTAATTTATTAAAAATTAAGCGAACAGGTTCTGGATATCTTCCTGAGAGCACTCAACGAAGTTCTCGTGCCAAGACTCCAGAGTAGCAACTCTGGTATCCATAGCATCGTTCAGACCCTGAGCGAAAGTCTTAGCATTGCCCTCAGCAGCGTCCCAAGCGGAAACCTTAGCAGCAGTAATGCCGTCCAGAACAGTCTTGTTAGCATGCTCGTGAGCCTTAGCCTCAGCAGCGTCCCACTTAGCCTTGTCGCCAGAAGCAATCAGGTTAAGCTCAGCCATGTTAGCATGGTCATGGTCGATAGCTTCCAGAGCAACAACTCTGTCGTTCATGGTGCTGTTCAGACCATTAGCATGAGCAATAGCATTAGCCTCAGCAGCATTAGCCTTAGTGGTGGCGTCAGCAGCGGCAGCATCAATAGCTTCCTGCTTAGCATCAGCAACCATGTCAGCAACGGAACCTTCGCCATCGCCCAGCTGAGCCTCAACAGCCTTCAGACGGTTGTCCAGACCAGTGTCAACACCCTGAAGAGCCTGAACCTGCTCGTCAACGTAAGTCTTCTCAGCCTTAGTTGCGACAGCACCCTCAACAGCGGTAATCTTGCCCTCTGCGGTAGTCATACGACCAGCAACGCCAGCAATAGCCTCAGCGTTCTCACCGATGTCTTCCTGCATGCCAATGACTTCGGGGCCATGCTCCTTAACATAGTTAATCAGGTCGTTAACGCCGTCGATTTCGTCAGCGGAAACACCATTGGTCAGACGCTCCAGAGCGCCAGCAACAGTGTCGATGTTACCCTGAAGCTCGGTCTTGTCAGCACCCTTCAGGTAGTCACCCTCAACAGCAGCCAGACGAGACTCTAAGTCAGCCTCAATACCCTCAGCACGAGACTTCTCGGTATCAACAGCAGTCTGAACAGCAGTAATCTTGCCCTCCAGCTCGGTCTTGTCAGCAGCCTTCAGGTAATCCTTCTCGATGTTGTCGATGTCAGTCTCAGCCTGAGCAACACGACCAGTCAGTTCAGAAAGAGCAGTGTCGGTAGCAATACCAGAGGTCTTCTCCTGAACATAAGCAACGATGTTAGTAGCGGTAGCAGTGGTAGGAATAGTACCAACATAAGTCTCCAGAGCGTCAACATCGTTCTGAGCAGCGACAGCCTTAGCATCAGCAGCAGCAGCAGCGGCAGCAGCGTCAGTGCCAGCCTTATGAGCAGCCTGAATAGCAGCGTCCTTACCGTCTGCATATGCCTTAGCATTGTCCAGAGCGGTAGCAGCAGCGCCAGCAGCATCGTAATTTACAGCAAGACCGTCAGCATAGGACTTAGCAGAAGCCAGAGCAGCAGCGTCGCCATCGGAAATAACCTTTTTAATCTTCTCATCATACAGACCCAGTTTATCTAAAGAAACATACTTCTTAGTGTTAGCCATAATACATTACCTCACAAATTAATTTTTTTAATAAAATAAAATATTCAACATCAAGTATTAAACATAAATAAAACCCCATATTTAAAAATACGAGGTGTTAAATTACAATAATAAAAATTATTTAAATAAGTTTTCAATATCTGCATTGGTAACTTCTCTCGTGTAATTAGAAACAGCAATATATGTGTCAGTTTCTTCATCCCAAATAGAAATTTCTCTATCGTCAATATCCACGTAAAGTTTACCCTGTTGTCCTAATTGTGGAAGCTCTGTCCCAACAAATAAAATTTCTTTTGGCTTTTCAGTAATCTGAATCCAGCCACTTTGATAGAACCATAAACAGGCGCTATCAATAACAAAATAATATCCATCAAGAGGAGATTCCAAAGCCAGTCTCTCTGCTTCTGTATCTAATTCTACAATTTGGTTATAGAAAACTCTTTGACCCTTAAAATCAAAAGCTATTCTACCCAAATCCTGAATAAAGATTAGTTGTCCATCCTTAATAACAAGGTCTCTTATTCGAGAAGAGGTAGTGGCAATTAGGGACATCACAGATTTGGTAGTTGTGTCCGCCATATTGCACCTCCATAATCAGGACTTTTATTAAAACTCAATGACTTCATATGCAGATTCTACCTCTGCGATTTTCTCTTCAATTTTAGTGTCAATTTCTTTCATCATGCTTCCGACATAGAATGGTTCAATAGAAGAATGACAATTCTCATTGGATAAGTTAATTCTTATACAATCAGATGCAATCATCATACCATCGGCATCATACCATTCAACAGAGTAATACCAACCAATGTACTTTTCAGCAGTAGACTTTGCACCAAAATAAGTCCAAACACCAGTAGCTTCGTCATAAGAAGCTAAAGCTAACCATACAATGCTGAATTTGCGACCATTTTCATCGATACCAGCAAAATCATTATTTTCAAAATAATACATAGTCTGGTCTGCAATTGTAGCTTGGTCATCTTCCTTGAAACTAACAGCACCATCTGGAGCATAAGCCTTAAAGCCCATATAGTAGTAGTTGGCATTGCCGTTAGCACCAACATTCTGCTTGACCCACTTTGTATCAGCAGGACACATGACACGAATTTCCTTATCACGATAATTCACAAGAGTGCCATCAGGTTTATTAGTAATCTCGTATTTTTTTGCAAGATACTCGCCCAATGCAGCCTCAAGCTTTTCATCTGTGTAAGCATTGACATTTGCAACAGTATCTGTTACTGCTTTATTGATTTTTGTATCAACCTCAACAGCATCAGCTTTTGTTGCGATTTGACCTTCAAGAGCCTCAACATCTGAGGCGTTTGCCTTTGTAGCAATCACAGCTTCTAACTCAGAAAAATCTGTTTCGTTTTCTACTAGACGAAGAATGCCCTTAGCGTCAATCCAACCAATTTTAGGCTGAGTATCACCATCTAAAAACAAAATGTCGTAGTTGTCAATTTTGCCAGCTTGAAGTGCTTTTTCTACATCTGCTAAATTACCAAATGCGTGTTTAGCTTTCATAGCCATAGTCTGTTCTCCTCCTTCTTTTAAAAATATCTATATATAAAACTCTGATACAAAGTATCAAAGTCCCTTACGGGCATTTAAAATATACCATTTTTCTTCTTCGGTAATTTTATTACTTTCGAATAATTCAATTATTTTATTAGCATCAACTTTTTCATCTTTGTATAACCGTCTCATAGATTCTACAAATACACTAAAAGTCTTCATAATAATCCCTCCTTAAATAACATTGTCTTCTAGGAGGATAAGAACAAAATTATCTATGATTTCTTCAGGTGTTTTTCCATTCAGCATCTTTAACTGCTTATACTCATACTCGTCAATTTCAACCAAATCAACAGTATCAAATCCACTTACAGGCACTTTATACAATGTTCTTTCATGCCAAATAGTATTTTTATCAGAAGAAAGAATAGCTTGCGCTTCATTTTCATCACTTAAAACCATGATTTTATGTTTTGGCTGCCATTTCAAATAAGTGAGATTATCAAGCACATCTATCACTTTATTATTTTTCATTACTTTATAATACATAATATTTACCTCACAAAAAGAGGAGAGGGAAGTTTATCCCTCTCCATCTATTATTTAAAATGTTAGAACGACAACTCAATCAAAATACCTAGATTACCTGTTGCATTGGTAATCCCTTGGACTTGACCGTCTGCTTCTACACGCCAAACATAATTCGCATAACCAACATTTGGACTTCTCAACCAATAAGCGTTATAATCTCCGCCGTCAAACGCACGTTTTCTTGATGCGTTGGTATTCATATAAGAAATTGAAGTGCCCTCACTGTTGTAAGGCTCAGATGTTTGAGTTGGGTCTACTTCGATAAGTGCAGGAATTGTAATATAACAATCAGAAGAACTTAATTCAGAAGACATCTGACCAATAGAAGATTGTACAATAACCTTCTTTAACAATTCTTTAATTTGACTAGGCATAGCGTTATATAACCTATTATTCAAATCGCTTCTCAATGTAGAATCAGCCCAACCACCAGCGTTAGTATTAGTAACATTCCATCTCTTAGTTCTTCCTAATAAATGAGAAGAAAGTAAACTAAAAGAACATCTCTTAGATGTATTACCACTTAAATAATACTTTCTAAAGCCACATGCTTCTAATCTAATAGATTCATGTGTCCACATAGCCAAGCTCTTACATACATCATCACCTAAGTCTGCGTACCAAACTTTTGCCCAATTAATATTGCCAATAGCATGATTTTCATAAATTCCGTCATCGGCTCTGGCACAACCAAACACCAGAGTACCAGTGCCAATAGTTGATTTAGTTCTTGCTAAATTAGCGGACAACACAAATTCTCCATCAAGGTTAGATTTATAAATTGTTAAATTATTATCGCCCTTCTTATGACGAACAACAATAATTTCACGCTTATTAGCGCCTATGATGTTATTAGAAGTTGTACCCCAAGTTAATTTAGCGCCAGTAAAATCGCTTGCCGTACTATACCAAAGCTTGAAACCGTTGGTTCCGTTATCTTGGAAGCACTGAGCCAATACAGCGTTTGATTTATTACCAGTCAAGAACTCGTAATCAATGGCCAATACAAAATCCTTGTCTTCGTCGAATAACTGAATACCAGTATCAATATAATTAGAACCATTGAAATAAGTCTTTTCAGAAATTAACAACTCAGATTCAACGTCGTCATAATCGACATCATTACCTACAACAATAGTATAGGGGTCTTTATCTGTAATGATATTCTGAATATTAATAGTGCCAGACTCATTTAATTTATTCATTGCATAAATCTCGACGGGGGAGAGGTCTGCAAGTTCCTTGTTATCAAAAGAAGTAGCAGTATATGTAAATTTATCAAAAATAGCGTTAATAGTTTTAACACCATTTTCATCAATGCCGTTATTTAAGAATCCGCTCTTATCCCATCTATTGAACAGATAGAAAGCATACGGCTCTTCTGCTGTATACACTGGGATTTCTCCATCATAAACAATATTATCGCCGTACAATCCGCTTGCAGTCTTAACAACAACACCCTTTGAAACATACTTGACGGTATACTCTCTTAGAGATTCTGTATATGTAGCTGTAATTATTCTGTCTGCAACGATATTCGTTAATTCGCTATCCCATCCAATAAAAGTATAACTATATTGAATTGTACTGTCTTTTGTAGGAGTAGGAATTGGATTATCATCTCTTGTAATAGGGTCAACAGCAGACTCAAACTGCTCTATATACTGAGTATCTAGCACAACGCCATTATCGTTTACGAATGTAACCTTAAACTGAGGTTTAATAGTTGTTGCTTCAATATTTAAGTCAGACCATGCTTCTTGATATCTATATAAGTCGTATTGTCCAATAACAGCAACAGAAGCGATACCAGTTAATACAGACAAATCAGTTTCGTATCCAGACGAATCAATACCGCCAATGGTTAACAATCTATCAAAGATAGAGCCATTTTCAATTCTTGGTACGAAATCCCAGTTCAAGTTAATCAATCTAAGTAACTTGAGCGAGGGAGCATTAGTGACAATATCATAGGTGTTGATATTGGGCACATTTTCAACAATCAATGTCTGCAAATTATCATAACTATCAACTACAAAATCTTCAACATAGTTTAAATTCTTCATTGACA
>JAEIGA010009426.1_pt1 | contig 14765 bp, 13 predicted proteins | sample 9270691 | NCBI WGS metagenome assembly JAEIGA01 (sample SAMN17057246, study PRJNA624740) | gut metagenome | biome: biome; isolation source: fecal sample | host: Bos grunniens | place: China: Xizang | collected 2019
GATTTTAAATTATAAGATTTATTAAAATCTTCTATAGATTTACCTAAAAATTCTTTTTTTACATTATCTATTACAAAATTATTGTAGTTAATTGCTCCACGATTTTTATAAAATGTAACCTTATAATCTATATTAGATATTTTTGCAGGTGATATAACATTTTCTAAATTATCTATTTTATATGGTCCATAGAATGCATCTTTAACAATGCCATTTTCATAATAAACATGAAGATAAGAGTTATTAGAATTATTATCTTTATAAGAAGCTAATGCAGAAATATCTTCACTTAAGTCTTTAACTGATAAAGTATTGATATTTTTATTTTTTAGCTTATCAGCATCTATGTAATAAGTTGCATAATAAGGACTTCCTAAGTATTCTTCAACATCAACAGCATTAAAGTTTATTAATTTATCAACACTTAAAGCTGCTTCATGTATTGCATTAGGGGATGATGACTGAGTAAAGTTCATAGCACATCCAGTTAGTGATAAAGAAATAATTGCTGGTATAAATAACATGGGTTTTTTCATAATTAATTTTTCTCCTTTCTACATCATTTATATTTAGTATTTAAAATATAATAAAAAATATTCATATGACTAGATTAGTGATGAAATATTTAGTAGCATAAAAAAAACATTGCTAAAAAGCAATGTTTTTTATGCTACTAGTTCAGTAGTATCTTCAGTTTTTATTTTTTCGATACTTATGCCAGTTACTCCATATATTAATGATATTATTGGACAAAGTAAGTTGAAAAATGCAAATGGTAAAAATGCAAAGCATCCAACTCCTAAAGTAGCTGACATATATGCACCACATGTATTCCATGGAATCAGAGGTGATGTAATAGTTGCACTATCTTCTAAGGCACGAGATAAGTTTTTAGCTGCCAATCCTTGTTTTTTAAATGCATCTTTATACATACTACCTGGTATAACTATAGCTAGATATTGATCAGCTACAGCTAAATTAGTTCCTATAGCAGTAAATATTGTCGCAAATATAAGTCCAAAAGTACCTTTTGCAAACTTTAATATAAACTTAGCTAATGCTTCTAGCATACCTGTTTTTTCTAAAATACCACCTGTAGTTAAAGCACAAATCATAAGTGATACTGTAGATAGCATACTGTCAAGTCCACCACGAGTTAAAAGCTCATCCACAAATTTCATACCAGTAGAAGATACATATCCACTTTTAGCAACTAAAAATACATCTGCTAATGAAGCGCCTTGAAATACTATAGCAACTAAAGCGCCTAATAAAACACCAATTATAAGACCAGGTATTGCAGGCACTTTTAATATAACTAAAACTATAACTAAAACTGGAACTAAAAGAAGTAATGGTGATAATGTATTATAATTATTTATTAAAGCATTTTGTATTTGAGATATTTGTCCAGTATCTATATTAGATCCTGCATATTTAAATCCTATTATACCGTATAGAATTAATGATAAAATAAGTGCAGGTGTAGTAGTATATAACATATGTTTAATATGATCAAATAAGTTAGTTCCAGCCATAGCAGGAGCTAGATTTGTAGTATCTGATAATGGTGACATTTTATCTCCAAAATATGCACCAGATATAATTGCACCAGCTATTATAGGAGATGGTATATTTAAAGCACTACCAATACCTAAAAGTGCTATACCTATAGTTCCGGCAGTAGTCCAAGATGAACCAGTAGCGATAGAAACTATTGCACATATTATAGTTGTTGCAACTAAGAAAATACTAGGTGATAAAATATTAAGTCCATAATATATCATACTAGGAACAATGCCCGATATAATCCAAGTACCTATTAATACACCTACTATTAATAATATAAGTATTGATGGCATGGTTGTATTTATTGTTGATAAAATACCTTCTTCTAATTCCTGCCATGTATATCCTAATTTAAATATAGCAACACATGCACTAAATATAGCACCAAGTAAAAGTGGAATATGAGCAGATATTTCATATTTTTTCAAAAACACTAAAGATGTAACAAGTACTATTACTAAAAATCCTAAACATAAAATTGCATCAAATAAAGATGCTTGTTTTTTTTCTCTTTTCATTTAAATATCCTCCAGTTTATATTTCGAATATAACCTGTTGATGAGAAAAATAGGGATAAAAAAAGTCTAGGATAAGAGTATCCTAGACTTAAGTATCAAAAAAATATTAAAAATATAGTTTTAATTTACTTAATCTAAAGATAGCCCTCCACAAATTAATGTGACAGTGTTATATATATTATATATAACCCCAACATATAAGCTTAAAGCATTACTTATACATTTCGGCATTATTACCTTTCAGTTTGTTTCATCGTGCTTAGCTCCACAAAATTACTGATTAATAATGCGACCTCTATCATTTAGGTATATTCGATATTATTTGTAAATCATTATAGCATGTAATTAAAAAAATGGAAAGCATAATTAGATAAAATTTAATAATGTTTTAAATAAACTTTAAAAAAATATAATGATAATATACAATAATATTAGATTTTAATTGATTAGGTTATTGTATACTTAATAGATAAAATATATGCAAGAAATAATATTATGATGATAATTTTTAGAAATATAATTTTATATAAAAAATTTATTATATATAAATTTTAATAGGAGTGGTTAATTTGAGTAAGAAAAAATTTTACGCAGTAAGAAAAGGATATAAGGTGGGGATTTATAATACATGGGATGAATGTAAAAAACAAGTAAATGGTTTTTCTGGAGCAGAATATAAAAGTTTTCAAACTTTAGAAGAAGCAAATGAATATATGGGAGTAGAAAAAAAGATAAATATAGGAAATGGAGAATTTATTGAAGCATATGTTGATGGAAGTTATGAACATTCAATAAAAGAATATGGATCTGGTGTAGTTATATTAAAAAATGGAATGGTAGAAAAAAAATATAGCTTAAAAGGAAATAACAAATCTTTAGTAAGTATGAGAAATGTAGCGGGTGAGATTGAAGCATCAAAAACTGCAATGAAATATTGTATAGATAATAATATAAAACATTTAAAATTGTATTTTGATTATGAGGGCATTGAAAAGTGGTGTATAGGTGCATGGAAAACTAATAAAGAAGGAACTATAGAATATAAAAGATTTTATGATAATATAAAAGACAAACTATATGTAGAATTTATAAAAGTTAAAGCACACAGCGGAGATAAATATAATGAAGAAGCGGATAAATTAGCGAAAGCTGCTATAGGAATATAAAAGTCTTGCAAAAAAGCAAGACTTTTATTTATTAAAATTAGCTAGAATTCACCATAAATTTGCTCTAACTCAGCTTTTAATTCATTTGGGTCGAATATACTTTGATTCATATAGTTTGCTAATATATTTGCTTGATCATAAGTTGATGTCCAAGAGAAGACTCCACCTAAACAATTTCTAAGGACATATTGTCCCTTTAAAAATATTGATGCAGCATTATCATAGGACATTGCAAATTTTCCATCCTTAACAAGATAAGGTGCTTGAGCTTGTTTATCAAATCTAATTTCATATCCATTTTTGTTTATATAATTTTTTCTAAGGTCATCATAAGATTTAGTTATAGTAGCACCTAAACGACCATAAAAAGGTATACCAAGTAATATTTTTTCTGGTGGCATACCAGCATTAATAAGGTTTTTGACCATTCCGTCAACACTATATCCTGATAAAGAAAGGTCAGATGGATACAGGTTAGCTTGATGTTTTCTAGCATTTTCACCAGTTTCTCCTGCTGTAAAGTCATAGCTCATAAGGTTAAAATAAGTAATAAGTGGGGCTACTTTATCTATTTCAACACTATTTTGAATATAAGCACTTTCACCAGTACCAGCTATACTTAACCAAGCATTATCACCAAGTACATCTCTTAAGGCTGTAATTAATAGTGTGAAATTTTCTCTATCCTGAGGAGTTGATTTTATACCTGATGCGCTGCTACCTGGATATTCCCAGTCTATATCTATACCATCTAGATTATACTCATTTACAATTCTATTAGCTTCTCTAGCAAAGTTATACCTAGAAGTAGGAGTAGATGCGGCATCAGAAAATCCTTCTGTTCCCCAACCACCTATAGCTGCTATTACTTGAAGTTCTGGTTTTTCTGATTTTAAGCTTACTAACTGTCTTAGGTATCTAGGTGTAGGAACATTTAAAGTACCATCTGGATTTATTTCAATAAATGCATATATTACAGCATCTAGAAGTTCAGCATCGACATTTTCTGGATTTCCTAATACATATTCCATAACAATTGGATTAACATTAGGGCAATAGTTTATGTCTATTGGCTGAAATTTAGGGTTAGTAATTTGAGGTCTTGAGTATTTAGGACAAGATGTTTTGTTTTTAGACGAATTTATAGGTTTGTAATAGTTTTTATCAGGAACAAAGCATAGATACCAATCCATGCAAGAATAATCGTTACTTGAAGTATTACATTGCTTAACTCTATATTTTAGTTCCTTATAAGTTTTCGGATATGGAAGTATTACAGGCATTCCAGGGAACCAATTTGCAGGTGTTACTATATTATCTCTATCACTAGTTTGTAACGCTTCTATTATTCTTAATATTTCAGGAATATTTCTACCTGTAGTTAAAGGATAATAAAGTATTGTTCTTAATATTTGTTTATCATCTATAATAAACACAGATCTTACTGTAGAAGTATTACTCATAGGTTCAGAAATCATTCCATAGCATTTGGCTATAGACATATCCCTATCTTCTATTATAGGAAAAGGTATTTCAATACCTGTAAGTTGAAATATACTATATACCCAAGCAAGATGGGAACTATTACTATCAACACTAAGACCTATAAGCTCAGTATTTCTTTTTTTAAATTCATCATAATATTTAGTGAAGCATAAAAATTCTGTTGTACAAACAGGTGTAAAATCACCAGGATGGGAAAATAAAACTATCCATTTACCTTTGTAATCAGATAGTTTTATAGTACCAGCTGTTGTATTTGCCTTAAAGTCAGGAGCTTTTGACCCTAGGCTAGGAAGACTCAGCATAAAAATCACCCCTTATATAAAATTTATCTATTTTTATTATATTAATAACTGATGAGTAATGTGACTATATTAAAAACTATCATTTTAATATTAATTTCTTCAAAATATTAATATTAATTGAAATATTTAACTAAATTTGTTATATTTAATGGTATAATTATTATTAAGAATTGTTATTATATGGGGTGAATAATATGAAAAAAGTATGTATAATACTTTTTATGTCAGCTATTGTATCTTTTTCTTTAATATTTACGTTGGTTATATTAAATGCAATTATGGGAATATTTGTGAGTTTTGCTTTTTGTTTACTTTTATTTGGGGTATTAACACTAGGATTTACAGTAGGATTAATATTATTTGATAGTAAAAGAATATTCATGAAAAAGAAAGTAAAAAAACCTGTAAAAAGAAATGCAGCAAGAAATGTTAAACAAGTAGATTCTAGAACTAAAATTAGAAAAAAAATATCTTAAGACACAGCTAAATTGAGTTATGCTGTGTCTTTTTTATTATGTAAAAAATATGATATACATTAGAAATAAAATTAAGTTAATCATGTTATAATAAAAAATTTTAATCCTTAAATAAATTTTGAGGAGGTTGTTATAATTTAAAATTATTTATAATAAAAAATAATTATAACAATTATGGGAGCGTGATAGAAAAGTGAAATTTGATATATTTAAAAATAGCATAACAGGGTATAAAAACTTAATAAGAGGATCTAAATCTCAAGATTATATTGATTATAGAAAAGAAGATAAATATATTATATGTTCAGTGGCAGATGGGCATAGTACTAGTTTTTTTAAACATAGCTCAGAGGGTGCTAAGTTTGCATGCAAAGCATCTATAGAAGTTCTTAGTAAATATTTTAATGTCAAAGTAGAAGACATAGAAGAAAATTTAAAAAATTATAAAATTCAAAAACTTATAGATAGTAGATGGAGAGAATTGGTTGAAGATCACTATAAACAAAATTACCCAAATGTATTTAAAATAGAGTATATAAAATATTCCACAACATTTCTATCAGTTATAATAACTGAAAAATTTATAATATGTTTAAAGTTGGGTGATGGAGATATTGTTATTAAAAATAGAGATATATATGAGAGCGTAATTAGTAATAGATGTAGTAATGTTGTTGATTCTTTAGGAAGAGTTGGCCAGTATAAATATATAATGTATTATATATTAAAAAAATATGATGAAAATATTAATATAGCATTATTTACAGATGGATATTCTAATTCATTTGAAGATAAAATAAATCTATTTAATAGCCTAGAAAAAACTATACAAAGTTATAACAAAAGTATTTTTTCTAGATTTAATTTATTTAATAATTATACAAATTATTTAAATGATATAAGTAAAAATATAACATATGATGATATAAGTATTGTATTTATAATATAAATCTACATAAATACATATAAAAAAATATAAGTATACAAATAACTACTTACTAAATATGGTTAATAATAAATATATATGTTATAATTTAATAAATGTTTAGATTGAATAAATTATTATACTTAAGAAAGGGAAAAATTGATGAATCTTAAGGAAAATTTAGATAAGTTAATAGACTTTATAGATTCTAAGAAAAAGCTTATAATAACAGCACTAGTTTCAGCATTAGGTGCAATATTATTAACTATAGTATTTTTAGTAAGTAGTGATGAATTAAGTGTTTCAAAGGAATCAAATATTTTAGTTAAAAATATAGAACAAAGAAAATACTCAATTGCGCTTAGTAATTATGAGAGTTGGGAAAAAGAATTCTCAAAGTCTAAAATGAAGAGATTTAATAAAGCTGTTTCTAAAAAAATTAATAAGCTACTTCTTGATAGTGGAGATAATTATATAAATGGACAGATATCTAAGGAACAATACGTAGGACTTATAAATACAATTAATGCTATAGATGGTATAATTGTTGATTTAACAAAAATAGAAGAACAATCTAAAAGAGTAGATGAAATGTATAAAGCAGAAAATATAAAGTATGAAAATGCTATATCATATATAAATACAGCATCTATTATAAATGGAATATCAGATAAATTAGATATTTATAAAAATAATATAGAAGAAATAAATCAATCTAGAAAATTATATGATATTGCATTAAAAGACCAAGATAATAAAAACTATTATGAAGCTATTACATCTTATGATAAAGTTTTACAAGAAGATAAAAAGTACTACGAATTAGCTAACAAAAATAAAAAAGAGTGTATATCTCTTATGTATAATTACTATATAGAAAAGTCAAAAGAAGCTAATAAGGAAGGTAACTATGAAGAAGCGTTACAATATATAGAGTATATTAAAGAGTATTATGTAGATGATGAAACTATATCAAAATTAGAAAAACAGTATCAATCTAATTTAGATATGTACACATTAACATCTTCAGATATAATAAATTTAATTTCTAAAAAAAGTGGAAAAAATAAAGATAATTTATCTATAAATTCTTTCCAACAAATGGTTGGAGAACATAAATATTATTATACAGAGGTATATGAACATGATACTTTAATTGATGAAGTATTAATAGATGCTAAAACCAAAAAAATATATTCTTATAATGACTCTAATAAAAATTACAAAACAAACTATAGTGATGGTTACTTTAGAGTAAAATCAGATGGAAGTATTCAATTTGCAATAAGTGAAGAAAATGCTAGATTTATATTAGAAAAAAAATTAGATGAAAAACAAAATAAATACAAAAAGATATTTAGTATAACAAAAGATAAAGTAAGTAAATATATAGACAAGAAAATTAATATAGAAGAATTAAAAAATGATTCAGATTTATATTATTATGAAGTTGTAAATAAAGGTTTATTCAAGAAAAAAGAAGTTTATATAATAAATATGTACGACAAAAAAGTATATTCAATAAATAGTGACGGTATAAAAAATTATTAAGCGTGTTTATAGCACGCTTTTAATAATTAAAGTTTCTTAAGGAGAATAAAATATGAAAAATACTAATAAAAAAATATGCATACTTTTAGGAATCATTTTAGTTATTTTCCTTTTAGCTATAGTTAGTTTAAGTATAATTATAAATGGTAATAAGATATGTAAAGGTACATATGTAAAGGATATTAATATAGGTAATTTAACAAAGGCTCAAGCTATTGAAAAATTAGAGAATTTATATAAATTAGATAATATTGAATTTAGGTATAAAGATAAGCAATTTAAAATAGAACCTAATGAAATAAATTTTAATTATGATATAACTCAAACTGTAGAAAATGCATATAACATAAATAGAAAAGGAACTTTTATAGAAATTTTAAAGAAAACTATAAGTAGTTTAGTAGGTAAAAAAAATACAATAAATTTATCTGTTAATTATAATAAAGAAAAACTTAAATCATATATAGAAGAATTATCAAATGAGATAAATATTCCTATGAAAAATGCAAGTATAAATATACAAAATTCTAATATACAGATACAACAAGATGAGATTGGAGTTAAATTAGATGAAGATAAAAGTCTTCTAAATAGTATAAAAGAATTAGAAAGTGGAAGTACAACTATAGAATTAGTTGTTGAAAATATAGAACCTGATACAAAAGAAGAAAATTTAGAAAATATAGAAACTGTAATTGGAACATATTCAACTAAATTTGATTCATCTGTTTCAGGACGAAGTCATAATATTGAGTTAGCAGCAAAAAGTACAAGTAATGTATTATTAATGCCAGGAGAGAGTTTTTCTTATAATGAACATACAGGAAAAAGAACTATAAGTAATGGATATAAAAATGCTCCTGTAATTGTTCAAGGTGTAGTTCAAGAAGGTGTAGGTGGTGGAGTATGTCAAGTATCAACAACACTTTATAATGCTGTATTATATGCAGGGCTAGAAATTGAATCTATAAAAAATCATTCAATTCCATCATCTTATGTGCCAAAAGGAAGAGATGCTACTGTTAGTGATGGGGCTATAGATTTTATATTTAAAAATAACTTAGAGTATCCTGTATATATAAAAAATTCTGTTTATGGAAATACTTTAACTTGTTCCATATATGGAAGTGAAGAGGATAAACAAAATATAGAAATAATAACTAGCACAGATAATGTATCAGAAGCACCGATAAAAAAAGTTGATGATCCAACTTTGCCTAAAGGAGAAGAAAAACAATTAGAGTCAGGTAGAGACGGATATACAGTATCAACATATAGAATATATAAGGATAGTAATGGGAATGAAATAAAGAAAGAAAAAGTATATGTATCATATTATCCTAAAAAGCAAGAAATTATAGCAGTTGGGACTATGGAACAGATACAAGAAGAACCTATTATCTCAGAAGATGAAAATGTTTCTGAAGAAAATAATACTTCTCAAAATGAAAATACTACTACTGATGAATCTACGCAACAAAATCCATCAATACAACCACCGGTAGATCAAGAAACCGTAGAACAAGAACAAATAAATCATTAAAATTATATATTAAGTATTGAAGAAAAATAGATGATAAAATGGCCTTTATAACTATAGAGGTCATTTTATTTTATATAGAATAATATAATAAAATAGTAAAAAATGTATACTTTTGACTTAAAATAATAAATATGATATCTTAATTATATAGAATGGAGGAGATTGTTATTTTAGGAAAAAGTATAATAAATGATATAAAAATGATGAGAAAAAAGAGTTTAGATATATCTTTAATAGAAGAAGAAAAATCAGACTTAACATTTTTTAATATAGATGAAGAAGAAAGCAATGAAACTTTAAAAGCATTAAAACAGAGTTATGTTACTACTAATTATAAAGAAGAAACTATTTTAAATTTACAAAATACACTAAATAATTCCTTAGAAGATACATCTAAAGAATTAAAAATAGAATCTTTTAAAAACTATAATGAAGCACTAAACTTAGCTTCTAAAAATTATATTACAACTGCTGTTGAAATTATAGATAAGGCATTAGAGATTAATCCTAAGGATGTAGATATACTAAATTTAAGAGGATTATTAAAACTTTTAAAATGTGATTTTTCAAAGTCATTTGAAAGTTTTTATACAGCTATGTGCTATAGTAATAATGAATTATCAAGAAAATATGTAGATATACTATCATCTGATGAATTTAAAGTATTTTTAGGTAGATATAATCATTCAATCAGATTTATAAATGAAGAGTTAAATCAAGAATCTATACATATTTTAAATAATATTATAGAAGAAGATCCAGATTTAATAGAGCCGTATGTTATATTAGCTCTACTTTATGATAAAATAGGTAATTTAAAGAAGAAAGAATATTACTTAAGTAAGTTACAAGAAGTTGATAAAGATAATCCTTTATTTGAAAGTAAAATAGAAAATAATGATATAAAATCTGAAGATATCAAAACTAAGCCTAAAAATAAAAGAAGTATTTTACCATATATAATAATAGGCACATTAGGCCTTGGAATAATAGCATATCATATAAATAGTAAAAATAAGATTGAAACTTTAAATGCTCAATTAGAGAAAAAGAATGAAACAATAGATACAATTGATAAAGAACTAAGTAAAACTAATGAGAAACTAAATGAAACTAGTCAAAAACTAGATGAAACAAATAAGGCTTTAGATAGTTCAAAAAATCAAGAGCTGTTAGTTGCTAGTGAATCAGATTTATACAATGAAGCAATTAAATTAAAGTCAGAAAAGAATTATAAAGAGGCAATACCATACTTTAAGAATATAGTTGAAAATGGTAAGACTAAAAAGTATATATCAGAGTCTATATACCAAGTAGCTTTATTGAGTGAAAAAATAAATGACTATGAACAAGCAGCCAAATATTATAAAAAGTATATAAACACTTATAGTAAAAATGATCAATACTATGATGATGCATTTTATCAATTAGGAATGCTATATTATAATATTAATGATTTAGAAAATGCTAAAAAGACATTCTATGGAATGAGAAGTGAAGTTCCAGATAGTATGTACAATAACTCAAAAGTTAAAGAAATACTATCTAAATAATAGAGAGTTAAACATTATGAATACTATACTTTATTTAGTAATAATATATTAATATACTTATTATTATATAGGAGGTAAAGTATGGTAAAACACAAAGAGTTATTTCTTCCTATACTTAAAAATGGTAAATATGGTTTTATAAATAAGAATAAAGATATAGTTATAAAACCTAAGTTTAAGTATGTATCAGAAAGATTTAAAGATGGATATTGCGTCATAACATATATAAAAAAAATACGAAAATCAGCTAAGTTTGTATTTGGGTATATAGATAAAAGTGGATATACCCAAATATTTTTACATTTAGATAGTGCTGGAGAATTTAATGAGGGATTAGCTAAAATAAGAGTAGATGGTAAATATGGATATATAGATAAATCATTAAATATAGCTATAAAGCCTACTTTTGAAAGTGCATCTAATTTTAAAGAAGATTTAGCGGGGATTAGAGTAAATAAAAAGTGGGGATTTATAGATAAAAGTGGAAATATAGTTATAAATCCAACTTATACTTATACAAATTTATTTTGTGAAGAAAGAGCATTAGTTGAATATAAAAATAAATACGGATATATAAATAAGTCTGGAGAATTTATAATACCACATATATATGATATAGCTACAGATTTTTCTGAAGGATTGGCTGCAGTAAGGATAAATAATAAATGGGGCTATATCGATAAATTTGGAAATGTTATTATAGATTTTATATATGATAGTGCTAAGCCATTTTCTGAAGGATTAGGTGCAATATGTATTGATGGAAAATGGGGTTATATAAATAAATATGGAATAATAGTTATAGAACCTATATTTGATTATGCTTGTAGTTTTAAAGAAGGTCTAGCAAGATTTAATATAGGAGCAGATTCTTTAGTAAGAGGAAGTAGTAATCCTAAAGGTGGGATGTGGGGGTTTTTAAATAATTTAGGTAACGTACATATAACTCCAATGTTTGATAACATATCGGATTTTGAAGATGGATATGCACAAGTGATTTATGGTAATAATAGTAATTATATAGATAAACAAGGGAAGCTTTTTTTAGAATTTATAAACTAATATATTATAAGTATAAAGTTAATTAAATAAAATTCTTTAAAATTATGACTTATACGACATTTAAAGGAGATAAATATGAAAATACTAAATCAGTTAGCTATAATATTAGGTTTATGGGCAGTAGGAGAATATATTAGTTCATTTATACAAAATATAGTTGTTATACCTGGCAGTATTATAGGTATGATATTGTTATTTGTACTTTTAAAAATTAAAATTTTAAAAATAGAAAGTATAAGTGAAGTAAGTAATTTCTTTTTAGATAATATGGCTATATTTTTTATACCAGCAGGTGTTTCTTTAATTAAATCATTAAATCTTATAGCAAATAATATAATTGTACTAGTTATTACAATACTTATAAGTACAATTATAGTTATGTATGCAACAGGTAAACTTGTTGATATAATGATAGACAAAAAAACTAAGGAGAATTAAAAATGTACAATGTATTTAACACAGAAATTTTTGGAATAGTACTTACTATTATATTTTTTAATATAGGAGTATATATACAGAAAAAAACTAAAAATCCTATATTTAATCCACTACTTATAGCTATAGTTGGAATTATATTGTTTTTAATAATAACAAAAACTCCTTATAAAAGTTATAAATTAGGTGCAGATAGTATAAATTTCTTTTTAGGGCCAGTTACAATTGTATTAGCAGTGCCATTGTACAAGCAGTTTGATTTATTAAAAAAATATTTTATAGAAATATTAATGGGGATAAGTTGTGGGGTAATAGTATCATTTATATCTATAAAAGCAATTGGATACTTTACTAATGCTAATATTGATATAATAAATTCATTAATACCAAAGTCAATAACAACTCCAATGGGGATTTCATTAAGCAAAACATTAAATGGTATACAAGCAATTACAGTAGTTTCAATAATACTAACAGGAATTTTAGGTGCTATTATATCTCCAATTATTTTTAAAGTTGGTAGAATAAAAAATCCAGTAGCGAAGGGGATAGCATTAGGAACTTCAGCACATGCATTAGGTACTACTAAAGCATTAGAAATGGGGGAAGTTGAAGGTGCGATGAGTGGATTAGCTATAGGAATATGTGGGACAATTACTGTAATATTAATTCCAATATTAATGAAATTTTTATAAATTGAAATTTGTTAAATTATAAAATAAATATAAAAGTTAAAAAACTGTGACTATGTGTATATATTTTATTGTATATGGTCACAGTTTTTTAGTATATATAAAAAGTAAAATATATTTAAAGGCTATGTTATCTAACTTCGTGATATAAGTATTAGTAAATACAATAATAAAAAATTAGAAATTAATAATTATTTTTATATGAACTATAATAATTACAAGTTAAAACTATAGTAGACATATGAAAAAAAGTTAATATAATATAACGTGTAATGAAAAATGAAGTATAATAGATACTATTTATTTTAAAGGGGAGAATAAAATGGGTAGAGTTAATACTGTTGTAGAAGATAATATTTTTACAAAATACCTTATGATAATAATAGGTATGATAATAGCGTGTATAGGAATTAATGGATTTATAAGACCAGCACATTTATTAGGTGGAGGTGTAGCTGGTATATCTACAGCTATAAATTATTTAACGGGTATAAATGTAGGGCTATTAACATTTTTAATAAATATACCAATATTCATATTAGGATTTATATACTTAGAAAAAGATTTTTGTATATCAAGTTTAATTAATATGATATTATTTTCTTTATTATTAGGATTAACTCAAAATATAGGTGATATTATACCAGTAAGAGATATATTACTACAAAGTGTATTTGGAGGCATATTAGCTGGAATTGGATCAGGTCTTGTATTTAGAACTAAGTCATCTCAAGGTGGAACTGATATAATAGGTGCAATATTAAAATTTAAGAAAAATATAGATATGAAGGATACTACATTAACTATAAATATATTAATTGTTTTAGTAAGTGCGACATTATTTGGAATGGATTTAGCCTTATATACCTTAATAGAGATGTTTTTAAGTGCTTCTGCTATGAATTTTACAAAAGATGCTATGAATTGTCAAAAATCAGTTATGGTTATATCTGGAGAAAGTGAATCTATAGCAGGTGATATTATGAATATTCTTCAAAGAGGAGTAACATTTTTAGAGGCAGAAGGTGCATATACAAAAGAAAGAAAAAGAATTATATATTGCATAGTATCTAGTAATGAGATACCAAAAATTAAAGAAATAGCTTTAACTTATGATAAAAGATCATTTATATCAGTAAATGATGTTACAGAAGTAAAAGGAAGAGGATTTAAAGAAAAATATTTATAAAATAATGTATAAAATATTAAATTATAGATATAATATTTAAAGAGAGATGACTCTCTCAAAACTCTAGGGTAAAATAATTATATCGGGTATTTATACTGCGTAAAATTAAAAATGATACATAGTGTGTATGAGCGGATAACTTAAGCTATTTAAGTGAATCGGAAAATGTGATATTAAAAAAATAAAGTGTTCTTAAACACTTTATTTTTTTGTAAAATAAAAAATATACCTAGTAAATAATATAATATATATAATATAATAAATTTATTGAAGTTATA
>JAEIGA010009427.1_pt1 | contig 14765 bp, 11 predicted proteins | sample 9270691 | NCBI WGS metagenome assembly JAEIGA01 (sample SAMN17057246, study PRJNA624740) | gut metagenome | biome: biome; isolation source: fecal sample | host: Bos grunniens | place: China: Xizang | collected 2019
CCAACCCATAAGCTCGATAAATCGGAAGTTGAAGGGCAAAAAAATCTATCGGAGCGTGGGACTTTAGTCCCACAAATACGTGCGGGGCTAATCCATAAGAGGGACTAAAGTCCCTCGCTCCGAGTGAATGAATGTTACAAACTCCCCCTTCAACTTCCGATTTATCGTGCCGGGTGCTCGGGGCGACTGAAAATTACGGCCAAAGGGCGGCGAGGCGTTTGGTGGCGGCATCCGCCGGAGGGGTAAGGGTGTCTATTTGGTCTCTGCGGAACCAGCCGAGGTCATCCGATTCATCGGATATGGTGTAGTGCTCGTGCGGGGCTCGCACGAGGTAACGCACGTCATAGTGCAGGTGTTCGGGTTCGCCGGAGGCGGGGCGGGCGGGGATGGTGTGGATGTCCACATCAAAGATTTCCGGGTTGAGTGCAACCAAGCCCGAGATGCCGCTTTCTTCCTGCGCTTCTTTGAGGGCAACGCGCAGCACGTCCGAATCGCCATCCGCGTGGCCGCCGGGTTGCACCCAAATGCGCAGTTTGTGGTGCAGGGTGAGCAGGGCTTTGTCGCCCGCGGGGTTGAGCAGCCATGCAGAGCCGGTGATGTGCCCCTCTGCATGGCTGCGGCAAAAGCAGTCCGGCGTGGTCAGGACGAAGTCCAGCAGTCGCTGGGCGTTGGCAGCGTTCTCCGGGTGTTTGTCCAGATAGCGCAGCAGCTGCTCGCAAAGCGGTTTGCGTTCGTCCTGAGGTAAAGCCGTCATGCGGGTGTGTTATTTATGGTGTTCAGTGCTCGGGCTTCATGCACTTCATGCTTGTTACGGCCATGAAGAGGACGCCTACCAAGAGGCTGAGCCCGCCGTAAATGAGGAATGCCTCCGTGCTGGCGCCGTCGATGACGGAGGTGATGCAAATCACCAACACGTTACCCAGAGCAATGGTCAGCGACCAGAAGCTGGAGACGGTGCTCTTGAGCTTCTCACCCGCGGCGGTGTAGGCGTACTCCAAGCCGGTGGTGCTCACCAGAATCTCCGCCACGGTAAGCAGCAGGTAGGGGATGCCCTGCCAGAGGATGGAGAGCTGCACGCCACTGTCCAACACATTCTGCAGAATCGCGACGATGCCGAAGGAAAGACCAGCCAGAATGATGCCGATGCCCATGCGGGTGAGCGGGCGTGCCAACTTGCCGATGTACGGGTACACCAGTAGGGTGAGCATGGGGATGAGCACCATCACCAGCAGCGGGTTGATGCTTTGCATCTGCTCCGCGCCGAAGTTGACTTGCAGCCCGAAGAGGCTGAAGGAGAGCTCCTGCATGCTCTTGCCCTGAATCAACCAGCTGGAGGCGGTTTGGTCAAACAAGCTCCAGAAGGGAATCACCAGCAGGAAGGTGACGATGATGCGCACCATGTTGCGGGAGCTCTTGCGCTCCTCCTCGCTGTACAGCTGCGCTGTTTGCTCCTTTTTGCCGAAAATCATGCTGCCTACCGTGCCGAAGAAGTTCTTCACCTGCAGGGTGGCGGCCAGCTTCAGCCCGGCCAGGGTGATGGCAATGACGTAGAGCAAGACGGCGAGCAGAGCCCACAGCTTGGCCTGCGTTTCGCTTTGCCCGGAAAGGGTGGCGATGTCCCAAGCGCCGTTGTAGGCAAATACGGCCAGCGCTACGATGATGGGGGCAACGACGATGAATGCCGCAATGCGGATGGCGGAAGAGGTGGTTTCCGCCACTTTTTCACCGCCGTGCACCTCGCAAGCGTGCTTGGCACCCTTGAAAATGCGGCAGAAGAGGATGGAAAAGAAATGCGGCTGCGCGGGCTCTTTGTGGCGGTAGGTGGGGTGCCCCAGCCAGAATACCAAGGTGGAGAGTGCCATGAATACGCCCGGAATGGCGAAGGCGATGCCATAGCCCCAGTTGTCGCGGATGAAGGGGATAAAGAGCATCGCAAAGAAGGAGCCGAAGTTGATGGACCAGTAGAATGCGGAGTACACGCGCGTCATGGTCTGCGAGTCATAACCGCTGGCTTGGTCGCCCACGAAGGCGGAGACGCAGGGCTTAATGCCACCCGTACCCAGAGCAATGATGAACAAGCCGGCAAAGAGAATAATCTTCTTGAGCTCAATGTCCGGGGTGAGAGCTGTTGTTGCCAGCACGCCGTTGCCCACGCAGTAGAGCAGGGAGATGTAGAGGATGGTCTTGTAGCGGCCCAAAAAACGGTCCGCAATCCAAGCGCCGAGCAAGGGAAGAATGTAGATGACTGCGTTGAAGAGGTGCACAATCTCCTGAGCGGAGTTTTTGCTCATCAACAGGACATCTATCATGTACACCATGAGGATGGCTTTCATGCCGTAGAAGCAAAAGCGCTCACAGGCTTCGTTGCCGATGATGTATTTTGTCTGTGGGGGTAATGTTGCCATGTGTGTGTTGTGGTTTTGTGTGAAATAAAAAGAGCATGAGGTCTGCCGGCAGGAGCCCTCATGCTCATGAGTTAAAAGTGAGGCCGTAGGGTGGCTTTACTCTGCGTCTACCTTCGGCACGTTGACCTTGTAACGTGTGTAGGCGGTGCGCAGCCACTCCTCCATCACCTGCAGACGCAGGGATACGGTGTTGATGGCGGCACGCTGTGCATTCATCGCGGCGTTGTCGTTCACCAAGCGCTCCGTGATGCCGGTGATGGCCACACCCTCTGCCGTCTTGGAGGCCGGAGCCAACTGCCCGGAGGGCGTGCGGCGGAGGTCCGCCTCGTAGATGCCCTTGGTGCCGTCCGCAACCTCAGCGATAGCGGTCGGGCCGAACTCCTTAACCTCAGCGCCGATGGCCTCAGCTGCGGCGAAAGCGGTCTTCATGTCCTTACCGGCAGCAAGCTCGGCGGAGATAGCGGCGTGCAGCTCCTCCGCAGCTTTATCCACTGCCGTGAGCTTGAGCTGAGCCATCAAATCCTCCTTGGCGCGAGCAGCTGCTTCCTCGAAGGGAAGGGGTGCGCTGGGGGTAATGCTGTCAATCTGAATCATGACGAAGTGCTTGTTCGGCGTCATGTTGAAGTTGCTGAAGCGGCTACCACCCGTGGCGGTCAGCTCAGCGGAGAAAGCCACCTGCTTGAGCGTCTTCGTTTCGCCGCCGATGGAAATCTCGGCATTCAACTCAGCCGGGGCTGCGTTCATGGTGGTGGCGGGCAGCGTCTTCTTCTCATAGGTGAAGGGAGCTGCGGAAATCTCGGTGTTCTGCATGGCCGCCTCAATGATGGCCACCGGGTCAGCGTTCGGAGTGGCGGTCAGCGTGTCGCGGATCTCCGTGGAAATGGCGTAGAGCTGCTCCTCGTTCATGCCCTCGCCGGGCACCAGAGAAATGAGGGTGACACCGCGGGTTTCTTCGGACTTGTAGTTGTCACGAGCGGTCTCCCAATATGCTTTGACCGCGGCTTCATCCGGCTCTGCGGGCTGTGCCACGGCCGTAGCGGGCAGCCAAGCGCTCACACCCTTGAGCATCTGCTCTCGTGCGTCGTTAATCTTCTTGTCAGCATCCTCGATGCCGTAAACCTCTGCCGTGTACAGGGAGAAAATCGTATCCCAAATAATCATGTCGGACACGAGGGAGCGGAAAGCCTGCTCGCTGTTGGTATCTGCCTGACCATTGCGGAAGTGCACGATGTCCTTGTACAACTCAGCGTTAAAGCTGCCGTCCTTCTGGAAAGCAGGCATGGCTTGAATATACGCGTCAATCTGCTCCTTGGAGGGGACGATGCCCAGGGCCTTACCTTCCTCACGGATGAGCAGGCGGTTCACCGCGATGTTTTCTTCCTGGTTTTCTTTGAATACACCCGTGCCTGTCCACTGGTTGAGCAGGTAGGCCGGCTTGGTGTATGCGGTGGTCGGCATGGACATCAGGTATGCTATCTGCATGCGGTACATCATCTCTTCCTGCTCGTCCAGCTTGCCGTCGCCGTTCATGTCTGAGTTCTTTCGGCACATCTCCGTTGCGGCGTTGGCGGACATGCGGGCGAGCGCCTCCAAGTACCCTCTGCCTTGTATGCCGAGGGTGGCTGTCTCTTGCGCCTTGTACTTTGTTTCGTTGATTTCTACTCGGTACTCGCCGGAGAATGCACTGCCGGAGTCACTGTAGTCCATCATAATCAGGCCTGCCAGAATGCCGGCGATTACAATCACGGCAATGAACAGGTTCTTGCGGATGAATTCGAGGAATGTCATGGCTTTATTTTTCTATGACTTATGCGTGTGTACGCGTTAACGCGGTTATTTTACGTTTCCGGGCTTCATCTGGCAAGCAAGAAAATGCATTACTGTGTCATTTACTGTGCTTTTTGCCTCGCTTAGAAAAATATTTTACCTTTTTTGAGGAAATGTGCTTGACACACCGCGTGAAATAAGCTAATATCTCCCCGCTGCATTACGTGGCAACCAGTGCGCGAATAGCTCAGTTGGTAGAGCAGTAGACTTTTAATCTATTGGTCTCGGGTTCGAGTCCCGATTCGCGTACTAACCATGTCCCCATCGTCTAGGGGTTAGGACATATGATTCTCAGTCATAGAACCGCGGTTCGAATCCGCGTGGGGATGCTAAAAGCTCCGAGTCGTAAGGCTCGGAGCTTTTTCAATCAGCGAATTATTCGAAATCCGGCAAATCATCGTACTCGCAGCTCAGCCAAGCCTGTTCGTATTGCAATAGCTTTTCCCTTTGTCCCAAGTATTTGGGATTGCCGCCGACAGCTGTTAACAATGCAGCACACTCCTCGTGCCCGTGTAATACGGCACACATCATTTCGTCAAATCCTAATCCATCTATTTCCGTTACAATGGCGCCGTGTTTAATTAAAAGTTCGGTGCATGGTATATCTCCCTCGCTGACTGCTGCTTTCAGCGCCGTTAAGCCGTAACTGACAGCGTGATTTGCTTCAGCGCCAGCATCTAACAGCATTTTGACACACTCTATGTTGCCGCTGAAAACTGCTCGTATTAGAGGCGTGCCATTGACAGAATGGTGGTTGACATCCGCTCCGTTTTGTAGCAGAAATCTCACGCATTCCGTGTGACCTCCTGCTGCAGCCAGCGTAATTGCCGCATCCATTTCAGCGTCAGTGTCGTTTACATCTGCTCCGTGTTGTAATAAGATTTTAATGCATTCAAGATGACCATGTTTTGCAGCAATACTTAAAGGGAGACGTCCCAGATAATCCTCTTCCTCATCGTAAACATCCGGGTTTGCTCCGTTACCCAGCAGTGAAAGCAGTGCTGTTGCATCACCTTTGCGCGCTGCGTAAAATATCTTCTTTGTAAAATCGTCTTGGGTTTTCATATTTGTAGGGGGGATCTTCAATGTGTAGCTAAAGGGGAGTATACGTTTGCTAAGTGCGTGTGTCAAGGATAGATAATTATGTGTCGCAGTTAATATATCGCTCTGTTTAAGTTTTCAGTTGATTGCAAACGGCTCGATAAATCAGAAGCCCCCGCCGTTATTGCTGTGATAACGGCGGGGGTGTGAGATTGAGCTGCGGGGGCTATGCTTTATTTGGAGAGGAGTTTCTCCAACAGAGCCTGAGAGTTGTCCGCAAGCTTGGCGGGGTCATCAAGCATGCCGGCGCGGAGCAGGGCGGTGTTGATGAGCTGCCCCGCGAGCAGGTCTGCCAGCTCCTCGTTCTCGGTGCGCAGCTGAGCCAGCTTCTGCACGATGGGGCTGTGCGGGTTGAAAGCGATTTCCGGGTGGTTCTCCGGCACGGGCTGACCCATGGCCTTGAGGTAAGCCTTCACCTCCGGGGAGATGTCGTGCTCACCCTGCAGAGCAATGGCGGGAGCGCTGGTGACGCGGTCGCTGGTGGTAATCTTGCTGAAGTCGGAGAAGCGAGCGCTCACCCACTCCGTCAGCCCCTTAGCCTCGTTTTCATCCAAGCCGGGGGGGTCGGGTTGGTGCTCCAGCGGGGGCAGGTCGAGGTTGGCGCGGTCAATGGACTTAATCTCCTTGTCATCAACCTTCATGAGGCTCTCCACCACGAACTGGTCGCCGCCGTCCGTGAAGAAGCAAACCTCAAACCCGCGGGCGGTGAGGGCATCTAAGTAGGGGCTATGCTCCAGCTGAGCGCGGGAGGCGCCGAAGAGCACGTAAATGTCCTTCTGGTTCTCCTTCATGCGGGAGATGTAGTCCGCAAAGGAGGTGAGCTTGCCGGGCTCCGTGAAGGTGGACTCGAAGCGCAGCAACTTGGCGAGACTCTCCTTGTGCTCCAAGCTTGTCACGATACCCTCTTTCAGGTAGCGGCTGAACTGCAGCCAGAAGTTCTCGTACTTCTCGGCGTCATCCTTGGCAAGTGTCTCCAAGTGCTTGATGAAGCGCTTGGTAATGATGCCGGAGATGCGGCGGAGCAGGGAGTTGTCCTGCAGCATCTCACGGGAGATGTTGAGGGGCAGGTCCTCGCTGTCCACCACGCCGGTCAGGAAACGCAGCCACTCGGGCAGCAGGTTCTCAGGCTTGCTGTCAATGAGCACCTTGTGGCAGTACAGGGACACGTTCGGCTCGCAACGACCGAAGCCCATTGCCTCCGGGTTCTCCTCCGGGATGAACAGAACGGAGTTGAGCACGATGGGGGCATCTGCGCTGAAGTGCATGTAGCTCAGCGGCGTGCCCTCCGTGTGGCTGATGAACTTGTAGAAGCCCTCGTACTCCTCCGGGGTGACGTCCTTCTTGTTCTTCATCCAGATGGCTTGCACGGTGTTGATGTGCTCACCGTTGCAGTCGATGGGGAAGCCGACGAAATTGCTGTACTTGCCGACGATGTGGCGCAGGCGGTTAGCCTTGGCAAAGTCCTGAGCATCATCTTTCAAGCGAATGAGGATGCTGGTGCCGCGCGGGGTGTCGGCGGGGGCGTCCTCAAGCTTGTAACCCTCCTGACCGTCGCTTGTCCATTTTACGGCCTTGGCATCGGGCTGCCAAGAGCGGGTGGTAACCTCCACCTCCGTGGCTGCCATGAAGGCGCTGTAGAAACCGACGCCGAACTGGCCGATGAGGTCCTGCGGGCCGCTCTGGCTCTCTTTCATGGCCTCCAAGAACTTCTTGGTGCCGGAGTGGGCGATGGTGCCGAGGTATTCCACGACTTCCTCCTCAGTCATACCGATACCGGAGTCTGCTATGGTGAGGGTGTGAGCCTCCTCATCCGTGGTGATGGAGATGCGCAGCTCGCGCTCCGGCTCATACACGGCGGACTGGGTGAGCTGCTTGAGGCGCAGCTTCTCCAGAGCGTCAGAGGCGTTGGATACCAGCTCTCGAACAAAGACCTCGCGATCACTGTAGAAGGCGTGAATCACGATATCGAGCAACTGGCGAACTTCTGTCTGAAATTGGTGTGTATTAGTCATACTTGCCTCCATTTTACAGCTTGTTTGCGCGCCGTCAATCACCTTTCGTGCCATACTGCCAATATAGGGAGATGGCGTGAGGTCATTTCCGATTTATCGGACCAATGTCAACGATAAATCGTGCGGTGGGGTATCAGTTCACTCGGTGAGAGGCTTCCTCCCATTCGGGGAGCTCTGTGCCGATGAGCCAGGGGGTGTATTCCGGGGGAATGGGGGACTCGATGGCAATGCGACGACCTCCGATGGGGTGGTTGAATGCCAAGCGCCAAGCGTGCAGCATCAGGCGACCGGGGCGTGCCTTTTGTTTTTGCGGGTGCGCGTAAATGGGGTCACCGATGAGCGGGTGCCCCAGGTGCAGCATGTGCACGCGTATTTGGTGCGTGCGGCCCGTGTGCAGGGTGCACATCACCAAGCTGCTGTTGGTGGAAGGGTCATGCTTCAACACTTTGTAATCCGTGATGGCGGGTTTGCCCGCGCCGGGGTTCACCACCGCCATTTTCAAGCGGTTGATGGGGTGGCGACCTATGTTGGTGAATACGGTGCCCTCCGGCTCTTTCGGGCAGCCTTGCACCACGGCAAGGTAGATTTTGCCCGTGTCGCGCTCTGCAAATTGCGTGGTGAGCGATAAGTGGGCGTTGTCATTTTTCGCGACGACGATGCAGCCACTCGTATCTTTATCCAAGCGGTGCACAATGCCCGGGCGCTCCACACCGCCAATGCCGGACAAATCCCCGCAGTGGAACAGCACGGCGTTAACCAGCGTGCCATCCGGGTTGCCGGCGGCGGGGTGCACCACCATGCCGCTGTCTTTGTTGATGACGATAACATCTTTATCCTCATAGAGGACGGAAATCGGGATGTCTTGTGGTTGCGCCTCTGCGGGCTCTGGTTCGGGGATGTTCACCTCAATTTGCATACCGAGCTCCACGGGCGTTTTCGCCTTGGTGCTCTTGCCGTTTACGGTGATTTCACCCGCCTTGATAAGTGCCTGAATGCGCGCACGCGAAAGCTCCGGCAGTTGCCCTGCCAAGAACTGGTCCAAGCGCGTCCCGATGCCGTCTTCTGCGATGATGAGCATGGCTTACATGCCGGTGGGGTTGTCAATAAAGATGGTCGGCAGCCCGAACTTTTCCTCGATTAAAGCCCCCAGCGCTTTGACGCCGAAGGTTTCCGTGGCGTAATGCCCGGCAAAGAGGATGTTGATGCCCATGTCCTGCGCGGCATTGCTCACCCAGTGGTTTTCCTCACCCGTCAGGTAAGTGCCGTAGCCCTTTTCGTGCATTTGGTAGATTTCTTCACCTGCGCCACCGGAGCAAATCGCCACGCGACCTGCGGGGGCTGCGCCATCATGTACGATACCGGTGACCGTCGCTCCCGTGATTTCCGCATATTTGGCGCGCAGCTCAGCCACGGTGCCTTCAAAGGTTCCGGCCATGCCGATGAGGGTGCCGTGGTAGTCTACCTCCGGGGTAATATCGTGCAAGCCCAAGGCCTTGGCAATGCCTGCGTTGTTGCCTAGCTCCGGGTGAAGGTCGAGGGGAAGGTGAGCGCCGTACACGGCGAGGTTGTGCTGCAGGCAGCTCTCAATCTTCTTCTTGAACCAGCCCGTCATCGGGCGCAGACCACACCAGTAAATGCCGTGGTGCAGGAGGAGCATATCCGCCCCGGCGGCAATGGCATCATCAATGGTTTTCTGGGAGCCATCCACAGCCAGCGCTACTTTGGTCACGCTGCCGTTGTTTTCTACCTGCAAGCCGTTGAGGGCAACGGAGGCATCGCGAATCTCACGGATGCGCAGCGTGGCGTCCAGCAGGTCGGTAATGGAGTGCAGGGGGGTGCTGTTCATATCAGTCATTTGCTCTGTTGATGTTCATGCTGCTGCGTACGGCAATCTCTTTGTGCAGGCGCTTGTTGAACTCGCCGGCCATGTCATAGCCGCTTTCGCGCAGGTAATGGCCGAGGGCGGCTACCTCCACCAAGCGCGTCATGTCGCGTCCGGGCGCTACGGGCAGGTTGAGGCGCTCCACCTCCACGCCGAGAATGTTGGTCTTCTTGCGCTCGATGCCGAGGCGCTCCATCTCCGTCATTTGTCCGTTCGTCAGGTTAATGACGAGGTCAATGTTCTTCTGCCTGCGGTAGGCTTTCAGACCGAATAGGTTCGTAACGTTGATGATGCCGATACCGCGAATCTCGATGAAGCCACTGCTCAGCTTGGGGGAGGTGGCGATGAGCTCACCGCTGATGTTGCGCACCTTCACCATGTCATCCGCCACCAGTGAGGCGCCGCGTTCCACAAGACCGAGCGAGATTTCGCTCTTGCCGATGCCGCTCTCGCCGGTGATGATGACGCCCACGCCGTTCACGTCCACCATGCAGCCGTGCAGAGTGGTGCTCTCCGCGAACTCGTTCTCCAGAATAATGGTAGCGCGGTTCACCAGCTTCACCGTCGGTAGCGGGGAGCGGAATACCGCTACGGCGTACTCATCCGCCAGCTCCAGCACGTCACGCGGCACATCCACCGCGCGGGTGAAGATGAGGCAGGGCACATTTTCCGCAAAAATGCGGCGTATGCGCTCCTCTCGCGGCAGGCCCTCCATGGTGCTCATGTAAGCCATTTCCGCCGCACCGAATACCTGAATGCGCTCGTGCGCAAAGTAGCTGAAGTACCCCGCCAAGGCAAGCCCCGGGCGGTTGAGGGTGGGCTGCAGAATCTTGCGCGACATGCCCAACGGGCTGTTGCACAGCTGCAGTTCCAAGGTGCCACCGTAGCTCTCATAAAAGCGGGCTACGGACACGGAATCAACTTTTTTGACGACGGGCGCTCTCATGGTGTGAATCCTTGGGGCTCAGGGTTTAACTATCTGCCTTTTTCTTGCGCGGGGCAGGCTTCTTTTTCGTGGCTTTGGGCTCAGCTTCCGCTTTTTTCTTGCGGGGCGTAGCTTTCGGCGCGGGCTTTTCCTCCACCGGGGGCTCCGCTTGCGGGCGCTGGGTGGTAAAGTCGATGCGGTTGGTGCCTTCGGGGCGCACGGCGGTGGCTTTGACACCGGCAGCGAGGTCGCCACGCAGAATTGCCTCCGCTATGGGGTCCTCCAGCAAGCGCTCGATGGCGCGGCGCATGGGGCGGGCGCCGTATTGCGGGTCGTAGCCCTTGTCTACCAGCATGCTGACCACCTCCGGAGAGAGCGTGAGCTCGATTTGCTTGTCTGCCAAGCGCTTGATGAGTTTGCGAGCCTCCAGCACGACAATTTGCTCCAAATCACGGCGCTCCAGCATGCGGAAGACGATGAGCTCATCGAAACGGTTGATGAACTCCGGGCGGAAGTGCTGCTTGGCAGCCTCGCTGATGCGCTCTTTCATGGTATCATAGTCCGCCTCATCGGTATCCATGGCGCCGAAGCCCATTTTACCTTGGCGGGCAGCCAGGCTGGCGCCCACGTTCGAGGTAAGGATGATGATGGTGTTGCTGAAGCTGACCTTGCGACCGAGTGAATCCGTCATGCTGCCCTCTTCCAGCACTTGCAGCAGCAGGTTCATGACGTCCGGGTGGGCTTTTTCCACCTCATCGAAGAGGATGACGGAATACGGGCGGCGTCGCACTTGCTCCGTGAGCTGCCCGCCCTCCTCATGGCCCACATAGCCGGGGGGTGAGCCAATCATGCGGCTGGTGCTGTGCTTCTCCATGTACTCGCTCATGTCCACCTGAATCAGCGCTTCCGCTGTGCCGAACATGATTTCCGCCAAGTTGCGTGCCAAGTAGGTCTTACCCACACCGGTGGGTCCCATGAAGAGGAAGGAGCCGATGGGTCGGCGCGGATCTTTGATGTCTGCGCGGCTGCGGCGCAGGGCGCGCGAGATGGCAGAGCATGCCTCATCTTGGCCGATGACCTTGCTCTTCAGCTCGTCTTCCATGCGCAGCAGCTTTTCCGTTTCTTTCTCCTCCATGCGGGAGAGGGGAATACCGGTCCACTTGGAAATCACCGCCATGATGTCCTCATCCGTCACCTCTTGGCTGCAGCTGTTCATCTGCTCTTTCCAAGAGTCGACCGCCGTCTGGAAGTTACGGTCCAGCTCTGCCATGGCATCGCGGAGTTTAGCAGCCTGCTCAAAGTCCTGCTCCTTCACGGCAGCTTGTTTTTGCTCCTCGAGCTCGCGGCGTTGCTGTTCGCGGTCTTTGAGATCCTTCGGGCGGGTCATGCGGGCTACACAGTGGCGGGAGCCGGCCTCATCAATGACATCGATAGCTTTGTCCGGCAAGAATCTTCCGGTCAGGTAGCGCTTGGCCAAGTTTGCGGCAGCCTCCAGTGCTTTGGGGGTGTAGTGCACGTGGTGGTGCTCCTCGTAGCGCGGGGCAATACCTTGCAGAATGAGCACGGTATCTTCCACACCGGGTTCTTTGACCTGCACTTGTTGGAAACGGCGCTCGAAGGCACCGTCTTTTTCAATGTGCTTGCGGTACTCATTGAGCGTGGTAGCGCCAATGGCCTGCAACTCACCGCGGGAAAGGGCGGGTTTGATGATGTTGGACGCATCCATCGTGCCCTCAGCAGAGCCCGCGCCGATGAGCGTGTGCATCTCATCAATGAACAGAATGACTTTGCGCTCGCGCTGAATCTCCTCCATGATGGCTTTGAGTCGCTCCTCAAACTGCCCGCGGTATTTTGTGCCTGCCAGCATCAGTGCCAAGTCCAGGGAGATAATCTTTTTGTCCAGCAGGAACTCCGGAACATCCCCGGAGACAATCATTTGAGCAAGCCCCTCCACGATGGCGGTTTTGCCCACGCCTGCCTCACCCAGCAATACGGGGTTGTTCTTGGTGCGGCGGCACAGTATCTGAATCACGCGCTCGATTTCCGCCTTGCGGCCGATGACGGGGTCCAGCTCACCCTTGGCGGCGCGTGCCGTCAGGTCGCGGCCGAAGGCTCGCAGGGCGGGGGTGTCCGTTTTCTCGCTGTTGCGGCTGCGCTGGCTGCCACGGGCGTGCAGGAAGGCGTTGGCGTCTTCCTCTTCCTCCTCACGGCGGTTCATGGGGCGAATGTCATCATCTGCCGGGCCTGCGCCCTCTTCCGGGCCGAACTTGGTGCCGATTTCGCGCATCACCCCCTCACGGGCAGCGGTGTAGGTAAGTCCGGCGGAGCTGAGGGCGTGCTTGGCCAAGCCGTCATCATCGCGCAGCATGGCGAGCAGAATGTGCTCGGTGCCGATGTAGGTGTGCTTCAGCTCCTTTGCCTCCGTGCCTGCGGTGGTAAGCATGCGGCGCACTCGCTGTGTGTAGGGCAGGGAGCCCTCAGTGCCGGAGGCATTACCTTGCACGAGCGAGGCCTCCACCATGCGGATGAGCTCCGGTATGTTGATGCCCGCATTCTCTATCACGCTGACAGCTACACCGTGCCCGAGCTTGAGCATGCCGAGCAACACGTGCTCCGCGCCGATGTAGTTGTGGTGGTAGCGGTCCGCTTCGCGGCGGGCTAAGTTGAGCACTTGCTGCGCTCTGGGGGTAAAGTTATTCATGTTCTATATCGTCGAAAGTGTCTGATTCAGGGGTAAAGGTCAGGTGCTCCATCAACCCGCGGATGAGGTAGGTGCGCAGTACGGCGTGATTTGCCTCCGGGTTTTCGCAGATGTGCTGCAGGTGGTATGGCGCTGCCACCGGGTATACGCTCGCTATCTGCGCTATCGTCGCCCCGGGGTCGGCGTATGCGTGCTCAATATAACCGCCGATTAAGCCTATGCGAATCATCGACAGCGCGTTGATGAACTCCGTATACTCCAGCCTGCGAGCGTACTTCAGCAGTCCGTATGCTCGCCCCACTTTATCCGGTAGGATGACCGCGCCGTCATCTGAGGACGCCAGTTTGAGGCGCACCTGCAGCTCACGCTCAATGAGGGTTTCCACCGTGCTTTGCAGGTGCTCTGCGAGCTCTTGCTCTCCGTCTTTCGGTATGGGGGCGGTATAAATGACGTAAAGGAAGCCCGCGTCATCCCCCAACTCGGAGTAGAACGGGGAGATATTGAGCATGAGTTTTTCCAGCCCACGCTCAATTTGTGACATCATGCCCGCAGTGCTCATGGCCTGCAGTTGCAGTACGGCGTAAAGCTGTATGCCGGTTCCGCATTCTGCGGGTAGGCTGGTTTGGTAGCCGTCTTTGCGAGTGTACGCGATATCGAGCTTTTTCTCAATGGGACTCAGCGTTTTGTGCACGCGTTTGAGGAGCTTTTCCGTATGGTTGCCTTCTGCCTCACTCATGTAAAAGTGGATGGCGAGGTGCTCCTCTTCATTCACCATGAAGGAGGTGTCTTGCTTTTTGTTGATAAGCAGGTGGCAGCCACCCTGGCGCGCAGCCATGCTGTGGCTGAGCTGCTTGCGCTCCAGCAAGATGCGTCGCTTTTCATAGCTCAGCTCGCTCATCTCGGCTTCGAACCCGTTCTTGTTGCCCGGTAAGCTCCGCAGTACCGGCAAGATGATGTCTGCCACGGCTTTGCGGCTCTCATCCGTGCTCCACCCCGGGAATTTGTGCCCCTTGAGGTTGCGCACCGCGCGTGCCATCATGCCGATTAAGATGTCACCTCCGGCACCCGGGGCAGCATACCACGTGCTGGGCGTTTTCATCAATGTCTTGAAACTCATCATGGCCGGACGTCTGTTCAGGGCATTTTTTTCAGCTCATCGCGGAGTTTTGCCGCGGTCTCGTAATCTTCGCGCTCAATGGCTGTTTGCAGTTGCTGCTCCAGCTTTTTGCGCATAATGGCAGGGGATTCCTCCTCTGCTTCTTCGGTGGGTAGGTCGCTCTGCGCAGAGGCACCTGCGTTTATCTCTGCGCTGAACACGCTGTAGCAGTCCGGGCAGCCCAAGCGCTCCGTCTTGCGGTATTGCTCCAGCGTGAAATCGCACACCGGGCAGCGCGTCAGCATGTCAGGGCTGTGTGTGGGGGCGCTCAGACTCTTTTCCTCGCTCTTTTGCTGTACCAGCTCTTTCACCAAATCGTCAATCTTTTTCTTGAACTCTTCCGGGAAAAACTGTTCTGCAAAACTCAGAGACTGAGGGTCAAACAATCCCTTGCTCTTGGCGCAGCTCTCGCACAGGGTCAGCTCCGTTACTTCCCCGTTCACTATCTGCGTCAGCTGCATCGACGCGCGTTTTCCGCATATCTGGCACTTCTTCACAAGTCTTATAATACTCCTTTTCTTCTTCCTCTGCCAGTCTTGAGCGTGTCTTTTTGTGTCAGCACGCGCAGTCTTTCAGCAAAGTGGCAGGAGTAATGCTTGTGCGCTGTTACTTTGCGTTCTTCGTCTGCTTGTTGGGGCAGGGCATGTGCTTGTATGCAATGCATCCCTTGGGGCAGGCGGATACGCAGGACATGCAGCCGATGCAGTTCGGGTGGCGCACGAATTCCGTGTTTGCCACATCAATGTTCATCGGGCA
>JAEIGA010009428.1_pt1 | contig 14765 bp, 28 predicted proteins | sample 9270691 | NCBI WGS metagenome assembly JAEIGA01 (sample SAMN17057246, study PRJNA624740) | gut metagenome | biome: biome; isolation source: fecal sample | host: Bos grunniens | place: China: Xizang | collected 2019
ATTTTAACAAATAATTGTATTAAAATATGAAATCAATTAAAGAATATATATTGGATGTCATTCAAGAATCTTATATTTTTGAGATGGCATATGATAGAAAAGAATTAAAAAAACGTGTAGAAGCATTAACTAATCAAATAATTGAAAATTGGTGTTTAATAAAATACTGCACATTATATGATAATGACAATATAAATAAATATCATTGGAAACAAGAATTAAAAGCACATCTTTATAATATATATGAAATGAAAATTAAAGGTGGTAATGCAAATACAAAATATAATCTTATTTCTGAAATTATTTATGATAAAAAAGAAATAACAACAACCAATAAAATCTCATTAATAATTAGAAATAAATTTAGAATTGAAAATATACCTATTAAATTTGATATTTGTTCTTATTGTATTGAAGATTTACAAGAAATAATAACATTAGTTTCAAATAAAGAGAATGAAGAAAATTCTGATAAAATATATGATTATGTAGAACAACTTTAATAGTCATAATATGAAAACTTCAATAGGTAAACGAGAACAAAATCGTTATTTGAAAAATAAGGAAGCAAAAACTGGTGAAACTATTAAGTGTCCTATATGTGGTGAATCGTTTATAAAGAAACAATATTCACAGGCGTTTTGTTGTAAAGAATGTAAAGGATATTACTGGAATGTAGCAAAACCTGATAGGCATAAAGATAAAAATTATCATCACAAATATAATCAGGAACATCCCGAAAGATTAAATCGTGGTTTTACTAAAGGGTATAATAATGGTAATGTATCTGATGGAGTTAAAGAAAAACGAAATACAAATATTTGGTATGATGCATTAGGTCGTCCTCATTCAAATGATTTTTTTAACCCAACATTTTCTGATTTGCTTGATTGGAAATGTTATGGTGAATGGCACGATGATGATTGGCAAGAAAGTTGTTGGGACGAATAAATATAATAATATTAATATGAATTGGGAAGAATATAAAATATGGTACACTATATATTGCAACGGAAATTTGTGGTGTTCAAAAGAATGTCCGAAAGGATTAAATTCTGATGGCACATTAGATTTTACAGGTCAAGATGATTACGATAAGTGTCCTGAACAGTGGAAGAAACACGATATGTTAAAGAATTTGAAGATAAATGAAAGTAAACCAATAATTATTAAAATAAAGAAGTGATATGCTAAATAATACTTTATTAACAATACTTGGTATTTGTGTTATTGTTGCAATTGTTTTTATTGGTATTGCAATTTATCACATTTGTAAATGGGTTAAAGATATTAAGATATCTAAAAAGAAAATTGAACGATTAGTAGTTGAGGTATTTAATTCATTTGAAGTAGGTGAGTTTTGTACACTTATATCAGGGCAAAAAATTGTACTTACCGATAAATTTGAAGAGAATGGCAAATACTATTTTGAGTATAAATATTTTAACGAAGACGCCCAAACAATGGAAGATGTTATAAATGATGAAAAAATAGTTGTAACGGTAAAAGAATTTTCACAAATCTTTAAACATTCTTGATAGTGTATAGAAAATGAAAACGATACGTTGAATTATATAGAATTTAACGCACAAAAATTGGTTGGGATATATTTATCTCAACCTTATTCGACATATATCCATTTAGTTTCGGAGATTGTTGTCAATCTCATATTCTCGAAACCTTGTAATATATAATCTTTCATTATGTTTTGTAATTGATTGCTATCATCAGCGAAGGCAGGCAATACATACTTAATAGTTTTATATGTACCATCTTCCTGTAAAACATCTTCCGCAATTTTAACGATAAATAATTTATTAGTATCATTAAACTTGTCGTTCACGGCAGGTTTAAAATTTTTCATCATTGATATATCCTCAATATCATCAGGATTATCGAGCATCTGCATAATTTTGTATGCGGCGTCAATGAAATTTATACCTTCCGTTAAATATGTTTCAATTACAGTTTTCTCTTTTCCGTTCTCTAATATATTTTTTACTGATGCTTTAATTTTAAAATACATTTATACTATAGAGATTAATATTTTTATACAATAGCTTTACTCCGTATAGTTATATTACAGTTTTATATCACATCAAAAAATTCAAGAACATATTTATTTGCTTTAGGCATATGCACAAACGCTTTATTACGAAATTCCTTTAATTCTTTAAACCATTCCAATAAGTTATCTCCATATTTGAAAAAACGGTTAGAGAATTGACTATTTACACCACACATATGAAATGTATCAAGTTTACCAAAGTCATTTCGTTCTTTAATTTGAAAAACAATATTATCTAAACCAACAAGTTCACCTACTCGAAGTATTTTTTGAATTTTGTTTGATTTATCTAATAAACTTATTTCAAATCCTCGCTTAACATCAACTGTATTTAACATAGCTGATGTAATACGCCAAGATTCTTTACCTGTTATTTCACCAATACGGATTTTGTTTTCTGCGCCATACTTCCAATTAACAAAGCGGGTAATCATTTCATATAAATCTTCAAAAGAATTAACCACTTTATCTATTGCTTGTTTGCTATCACGATTTTTGCCTAATCGCAAGCCTTCTAATATATATTCGTGTATCGTTTTCATTATAATATTATTCTTTATACCATTTAGGATAATTTTTTCCTAATCCACATTCATAAAATGCGCCGCGCTTCTTTATAGGTGATTTAATTTTTAAGTTCCACTTATCAAGGTTTTGATTAAAACTGCTCGCATACATAAACATTGAATTTATATCCTTAACATTTTGTACATTCCAATTAGATATATCTTGATTAAATTCCGAACACGACCAGAACATTAGTTTCATACTTTTAACATTTGATACATCCCATTTTGATATATCACAATTGAATGATGCAAGATTATGAAATAAACCTGTCATATCAGTAACATTTGACACATCCCATTCTGAAACATTAGGTTTAAGTTTTGTTATATCGTTTACCTTGAAACCGCCAAAAATACCCGACATATCAGTGATACGAGAAGTATTAATATCGTTAAGATCCATTTCATAATTATTACCGTCACCTTCATTGAATTTATCCATAATAAGATGTTGTAATTCTATCTTTGTTTCTGGACAATATCGTTTTCGTGAGCCTTTACCTAATTTAAGTGCTTCATTTATATATTCGTTTAGTTTTTTCATTATAAATCTTGTAATATATCTTCAAATTCATATACGCCGTTATTCTTATTTGAAATTTGTTGAATAACCTTTGTTTCAATTTCTTCTAATACTTCAGGATTATCGTTTAATAATGCAACAACCGCATTTTTTCCTTGACCTAATTTTGTTCCTTCGTATGAGAACCATGAACCTGATTTATGTATAATATCAAATTCAATTGCTTTATCCAATATTTCACTGAAGCGATTGATACCTTTACCAAATTCAATTTCAAATTCTGCTTTACGGAAAGGAGGCGCACATTTATTTTTAACAACCTTTACCTTTGTTAAATTTGCAATTGCTTCTTCACCATCTTTAATTGCAGTTGACTTACGAACTTCAAGACGCATAGAAGCATAGAATTTTAATGCGTTACCACCTGTTGTTGTTTCGGGATTACCAAACATAACACCTATCTTTTCACGGATTTGGTTAATAAATATACAAAGACAATTTGATTTTGATATAACACCAACCATTTTTCGTAATGCTTGCGACATTAGTCGTGCCTGTAAACCTATACGGGCATCTCCCATTTCGCCTTCAAGTTCAGCTCGAGGAATCAATGCAGCAACGGAGTCAATAACACAAATACCAATTTTACCAGAACTAATTAGTTTTGTTGCAATATCAAGACAATCTTCACCACAATCAGGTTGGGCAAAATATAATTTATTTACATTAACCCCAAGATTTGCAGCATACTCTCTATCAAATGCGTGTTCCGCGTCAATATATGCAGCAAGCAATCCAAGTTTTTGTGCTTCCGCAACAGCATGAATTGCTAATGTTGTTTTACCTGAACTTTCAGGTCCATATATTTCAACAATACGGCCTTTCGGATATCCACCAATACCTAATGCACAGTCCAATGATAACGAACCTGAAGGAATTGCTTCAATATCCAATGTTGGAGATTCACCAAGCATCATAACTGAACCATCTCCGTATTGTTTTTTAATCTGTTTGAGAACCGCGTCTAATTCGTGGCTTTCACCAAACACTTCTTCTAAAATATCCTTTTTAGCCATATATAAATTTTACAAATATAAGTATATATAAAAATAAATTTATTACACATTGAATATTCAAATTACCTATTACTATATTCTATTATATAAAATAGAACTAATTATACTACTATGCACAATAATTTAACATATATAACCATTATATTTATATTGATTATTTGGATGTGTTTAACATATCTTATAAATAAACAACGTTATAGATTTTTCCGTCACGTTAAATCAGGCGATATATTTATTAGAAAAGGAACTGAAATGTATCGTATTGTCATAATTGGCGTGTTTGAGTTTTCTAATGAAAAATCAGTTTATTACAGAATAGAAGATGATGAAGACAAAGCAATTCATTGCATTAATTTGAATGAATTTTTACACAAATTTACAAGCGTATAAAACCTCTTAGATTCTTATTAAATACTATAAAGTATATATTTATATATTTCTTACAATATATAAGATTAGACAAGACATTACCTACTAAATATAACTATTTAATTTTATGTTGATATTTGAATTTGAAAACGGTTCAATCGTTAACCTTCTTACAATGGAAGCACTGTTATCTGAAAATGGACGATATTTCTTAGTTTGTCAATCAGGTAATAAATATGAATTGACTAAAGAAGAGTTCGATATTATTAAAGACACATTTAAACAAAAGTTGGAAAATGTTGCATAATAATGTATCTTTTTATTGAATTTTTGAAAATGGTTTCTATATTATGTTGTAATCAAAATACGATATAATATGGAAACCATTTTTAATGAGATAATTTGTAATTTTCTTAATAGTTACAAACCAGTAAATCAAATGTTCACTTCTGAAGATGAAATTGATTTGATTTCTGAAACATTAAATTTGTGTGAACTTTCATTTGACGAAAGATGTAAAATACGAAATGAGGTTGTCCGATATTATACCGAGTTGATGGAAAACGAAATTATTTATGACGAAAATGGTGAGTATAAAGGTAGAACAGATAAATATTGGGATTTAATTACTTCAATGCAGTCTGTTACTACTGTTATTGATTATTATAAATATCAAAAGTAATATGAATAAAACAGCACTAATTAAATTATTTAACCGAATTGAAAAGACATATTATTACAAGCGAACACAGTTTACTATTGACTTGTTTGATAATGAACTTAACGAATATGAAAATCTCCCCGATACTACAGATGAATTGACATTTCTTACATCATTAAAATACAAACTTGGAAATGTTCTTGAAATTATGGACACTTCATTGTGTGATTACTTTATCATTCGTAGTGTAAAGGAAGCTATCGAAATACGAATTAACGAGATTAACCTAATCAATAAACTTGACATTGATAAACAGTTAATGAAACAATCAATTTAAAAACTAATGACTATGATTGAAAAATTTATTATGACCTGGGTAGGGTATTTTATTTGTGCACTTGCAATTGGATTGTTACTGGTTTGGCCGCTTGTTTGGATGTGGAATTTTGTTATGCCTGATGTATTTGGATTACCTGAAATTACATATTGGAAAATGTTTGTTCTATATATGTTGATTCAGTGTTTGTTCAAACTTAATATAACAGTTAATAATAAGTAATATGGAAAGGGAATATAAGAGATGGGTTGTTGAAGCAAAAGAAAAATATTCAGACAGTATTTTGCGGCCTGAACTTCATGGTTACTATGACAGAAATGATGTGATTGAGTTTTTTGGGTTAAACAATCCAGATATTGAATGGTATAACATTACTGAAATTAAGGGGGATTGATATGGAAGATAATAATGGATGTTTAGATGTGATTATATTTATAATCATTAACTGTTTATTGTATGGTTTCTTTAAGGAATTTACACCAGTTTTTGACCTTGCGTGGTATTGGGTAATTCCTATATACGCAATTACAATGTTTGGTGTACTTGCATTAATTTATTACATTGGTAGGTTAATTTTTGAACGTTGGTAATATGAAAAACATTTTTAGTTGGGTATTCGATTCATTTGTTGATATTGTTTGGGTTATAATTATGCTTGCCGTTGTATTTGGTAATGCATGGTTAATAACTTGTATTCCTTGGATATCAGACAATCTATTTTTACAGGTTATTATTTGGGCAGCAACAACACCAATTCTATTATATATTGTATTTATAGTTGGGTTTATGATATTATGTTACATTTTTGATAGAGATAGATAATTAGTTAGATTACATATTTAGATTACAATGAGAAGACTACGACAATATTTAGATACTGATTGGTTCATTGTATTATATATAATTTCATTATTTGGTGGTAATGCAATTTTATTTAATATATTTCCTGGATTGAATGATTTACCTACTTGGGCATTATATACTACACTTACAATAACCAGTGTAATAACTTGTTTCCTTGGAATGTTATTGATACTTATTATTGATACAAAAATTGACGAGAGACGGACACTTAGAAACGAATATAAAAGAAAGTAATATGGATAAACTCGATAAAATTACACAGATGTATGGTATAGAGTTCACATACGATACGATAATTAAACCTAATGTGAAATATCTTGATACACAGTTCTCAAGTTCAAATGGTTGGCATTTGTATTCAGATGACGATGTAATTGATGAAAATTTTCTTTATCTTGTTGCTACTGCTGATGAAGGTGGTATTATGCAAAATGTTGTTTCACGAAAAAATGGTAAGTGGGTTTTTAATGATGAAGAAAATAAGAATATTCTATATTATAAAAAATTATACTTTTATTTTGAATAATTAAAATTTGTATCTATATTGTTATGTATTTTTGTTAACTTTAAATAATTTAAATAATGAAGAAGATTTTTGGAATTTTGATTGTGAGTTTGGTAATGGTACTTGGTTTCACATCTTGTACAAGTGTAACACCTGATGCAGGCCAGGAGGCAGTTTTGGTACATAAGCCGTGGTTCTTCGGTTCGGGTGGAGTTGATATGACACCTGTTGAGACGGGTCTTGAGTATACTTGGTTTAGTACTGATTATGTAATTGTATCAATGTTGCCCCAGAAGTTTGATGAAAAGTTGGATGATGCGACTTCAAACGATAATACATTGCTTGATTTTAATACACAGATTCAACTACAGGTACGAGATAATAAATCACCTGTATTGATTAAGAATTATGGAGAGAATTGGTATGAGCGAGTTATTCAAGAGGTTTATCGTAATACAGTTCGTGGATATATTTCAAATTTTGGACCGTTCGATTTGATGAGTAATCGTGAGGTATTGGACTCAATCAATGTTGCAGTTAAGAACGATATGGTTGCGTATATCGCAGGTCTTAGTGGTAAATATGGTGAACTGCCTGTTGATGTTGTAAATGTTGTTATTGGTCGAGCAATTCCTAATGAACGACAGAAGGCAGAGATGGACGCAACTGCCGCAGCTACTCAGGCAAAACGAACAGAAGAATCACGATTGGAAATGTTGAAGGCAAAGGAGGCCGCAGAACGACAGCGAGCAATTGCCGATAAAGCATATCAGGACGAGCTTGGTTTGAACACTGACCAGTTTATTCAGTTGCGAGCTTGGGAGATTATTAAGGAAAAGGAAGGCGCAAACATTGATGTAATGTTTAATGCTGATAATACAAGTAAAATGTGGAATATTAGACGATAATAATATATGAAAAGAATATTTGGACTTATTTTTATGCTAATGTGTTTTGTAAGTATTGACACATTTGCCGCTGAGGATTCATTTGGTGAGGTTCTTGTAAATTCAACAGAGTTGGTTTATTCTGATACAAAGGCGGCTATTGATACGGTATATCACGATGGCAAAGCAGTTGTTCAGACGGTTTATTCAGACATTAGGAATGGTACATCAAATATTATGCCAAGTGTAAAGGATGCTGTTGTATCAATTGGTAAGAGTATTGGTGTTGCGGCAGAACATGTATATGGGGTACTTGTGAAGAAATATGTTGTAATGGGTGTAAAGGAACTTATGATTTTTTGTGGTGGTTTAATTCTATTTATTGTAGGTTTGATAATTTGGTTAAAGAAAACTGGTAAAAATGAACCTATTACAATGTATATTACATATTCACTAATTGCACCCGCAGCAATGTTACTAATCGGTATTACTATGATGATTAATGTAAATTATGATAATATGCTTATGGGACTTATCAATCCTGAGTATGGTGCAATTGATTATATTTTGGAATATTCTAAGACACTAATTAAGTAATTATGAATAATACAATATTTTGGTATTGGGTTAAACGTATAACATTTATTGCATCTATGTGTATGTTTATGTATGTTATATATACATGGATAACCCCAGAACGAGAGTTCCATACTAAATATACTAATACTGAAATTACACAAACAATACATATTGAAGGTGATACAGATATTGTAAAATGGCGTGGTATAGATAAGGATGGTATCACACACGATTTTGAAGGAAAAGTATACAATCATCATATAGGTGATTTATGCGGTGTAACACTTGATGATATTGAATCTGGTACTGTATATGTACATAAGTGTGGATTATTTGTATCATATTTTGTAGGTTTTATAATATTATTTTGTATTTCACTTGGTGGTTTGTTAATAGAAAATGATTTAGGTGCACAAACTAGTGATGAAATAGAATATCGTTTAAAACATAGAATTGAAATTGCAAAATATTGGTTTATATTTTGGGGATATGCCCCAGATAACGTAAATACTGCAATTAGAATTTATAAATCAAGAGTTGTATGGGATAATACATATTCATTGAATATTAGCTTGAAAAATGTACTTCGGTCAGTTAATGAAATAATGAAAACAAATTAAAAGAAGAAAGTAAGAAGATAATTTGAATTTTTAACAAATAAATAACTATATTAAATTTGTATAATTTTAATTTTAATTGTTTTAATAATATGAGAAAAATTTTGATGTTTATGTTGGCATTTATGATGCTGATTGGTGTCGCAAATGCCCAGAATGAACCTGCTAAATTTACAGACAATATCACTCTTGAGTTGCGTGGCGGTGTTTCAACACAACTTACAGATATGTATAAGGGTGTTTCTCCTGTAGTTGGTGTAGGTATTGAAAAGTATGTTAGTCCTTGGTTGGGATTTGCTGTTGATGCAAATACACTTATTTCAAATCCTTGGGGTTCTACAAATCCCCATACTGCATTTGATGTATTGAACGCAAATATCTTGGGTAAGGTAAATGTACTTAATATTTTCAATTATAATGAGAACCGTAGATTTTTTGAACCTGTATTGTTTGCTGGCGTTGGTGTCGGACATAGAACCTGTTCAGAATATATAACTGATGTAAATACACGCGATAATTATGTGTATGGTAAAAATTATTTGGTAACAAAGACAGGTGCAGAATTTAATTTCAATGTAGGTAAAGAGCGTGAATGGGCAATACGTGTAACTCCCGCAGTTGTTTGGGGTCCTTGTCATAATGCACAGCTTAACGCAAAAAATGGTGGATTTGAGGTTACCGCAGGCATTGCATATCATTTCAAAAACAGTAATGGAAAACGTGTATATACTCGTGTGATACCTCGTAGCCAGCAAGAGATTGACCAGTTGGGTGCTCTAATTGGTGAACTTAATCACGAGCGTGGTCAATTGAAAAGAACAAATCGTGCATTGGTTCGTAAGGTTGCTGAACTTGAGGCACGCGAGCCAGAAATTGTAACACAAACAGATACTGTTTATGTAAATCTCAATTCACATTCATATTTTAATGCAGGATCTGCCACTATCGCAAGTATGGCAGAAATTCGTAACCTTGCAAAAACACTTGATAAGACGAAACATTATGTAGTTGTTGGATATGCTTCCGAGGAAGGTTCAAAGGAATATAACGATAACCTTTCAAAGAAACGTGCTGAGAATATATATAATGCGCTGATTAAATTCGGTTTCCCCGAAGGTAATCTATCATTTAAGGGTGAAGGTCCTACTACCCAGTTCTCTACTTCTGAACGTGATGCAAATCGTGTTGTAGTTGTTGAACAAAAATAAAGTCGTGAGAGGCAAAAGAAAAAGGTGAGTACTTAGTACTCACCTTTTATCGTATATTTGTATATTTAATTCCGTCTGTTTTATTTCCTACAACCGTTTTAATTATATTAGTAAATGCTGAAGTATAATTTTTATTTAACGAAGTATCCTGTTGTATATTATCTTCAATAAAATCAACGAATTTCTTTTTATTTTTGCTTAACAGTTCGTTTCCTGATATATAAGCATCAATAGTAGCATCATTAAAACCTTTATTAGCACGGCATATATCAACTAATCCGTTAAACGATTTCAATTCATTTTCGTTGTTCTGAAAATATGTATCTATTTTCCAGAATATATTATCATCTATTTCTTCGTTTATATTCTGACATTCAAATATGAAGTCCTTAAGTGATTTCATTATTTAATATCTTCCTTTAATTTTTTCAATTCTGATTCTAATTGAGCAATACGATCTTCAATTGATTTACGTTTTTCAGACGCCTTTTTTGTTTCTCTTTCATTATATGCATCAATATCCTGTAACATTAAGATATAATCATAAACAATTCTATCTGCCCAAGTCCATTCAGTTGTGGGATATTCATCGTGCAAATAATCTTCAAAATCATCAGCAACCCATGCTTTAATAGGACGAGTACCATCTGCTCGTTTTGACGCAATTATATATGGTGATTCATCATCCACAACAAATTTATTTCTATCACCCTTTTTATAATAAACTATAAATTGCCAGTCATCTGTCATTTCTCGTTTATTAGCCCATGTCATATTATTAAAACATTCAGCAATTGTTGGGTCAGATGAAATACCAAATAACGGTTCATCTTTGTTTACACAATTGTTAAGGTTCTTTTTAATTTCCCTTGCACGTTTAATACCTGCTGTAATTTCACCATTTGTTTGTCTTTCAACAAATGCTTTAATATTCTTTATTGCTTCAACTTCTGTTGTTGGAGGACTTAATCTAAATAATTTATTAAAAACTTTAGCAAGATTAAAATCTATTTTTTCACCCAATAGAAGTTTTTCAGTAATATAAGTTTGTAAATTCTTCATAATTTATTTTGGTAATATTTGTTTTACATATCCATTATTAGCAATTAAAATTCTTCGTTGATTTGCTCGGTGATTTACACGTACACCTCTAAATATTGTTATAATACGAAGATCTAATTTGCCTGTTGTATAGTTTTCGTACAGTTTCCACACTGCCCATAGGTGTTTTTCTTCAGGACGAGCGCCTGCAGGTTTAATATTTGGTTCCTCACCTTCAAGATAACATTTACACTGTATTACCCACGCATCATTTCCGTATGAATCTTTACGGAGGTGTCCCTCATAGAATAGACTCATTATATCGCCCCAGGCGTATATAAACATATTTAAGATTTCCTTTTCATTAATATGTTGTCCATCACCACCGTGTTCAACATCACGATCTTCTCGTTCTGTTGCGTGTGTTGTTATCTTAATTGTATCGCCATCTTTGCCTTGCCATAATACACGACCTGATTTTGCATACTTATCATAGTATTTTGCTTCTGTTATAAATTCAACAAATGATGGATCCAATAATTCTATTGACGATTCATCTAATTCAAATATAATATCCCCAATCATTTCGGAGAAACTATACTTTTTATGTTTACTATTTATGTATTCTAAGATTGTTTTCATATATAAAAATAAATAAAAAAGTTGGTTTATTTATTGAATTTTTATGTTTTTGTTCTATATAGATATGTGATTGATTGTTAATTCAAAAATTTGACGATATGAGTACAGTAAAAACCAACGCAGTGAGTGATGTTAAAGTGATTAACCCCCGTTACATTCTTCTCGAATCTGGTATCTGTTACGACTGGGATGACTATGAAGTTTGGGGCGCTGTGTTGTTCGACCTTAACGAGGATCGAATTTCCACTACAAGATACGGTCACGGTGTTCCCCTCGATATGAGTGATACAATTTCACTTGAGGAGGCAATTGAGAGAAACCTTGTTACCTATAAACACCTGATTGATGTAATGGTTAACTCGTTGGGAATTGGCTGGGGTCATTGTGATTGGGCAACCCTCGGTGAACACCGTTCAATCAATAAACCTTTCGATATTCCTGTGAAGATTGTTCGTGGCCGAAAGGGAAAGGGTGTTGAAGGACGACTAATGTGTATTTACACTGAACCGGTTCGTTACGGATTGGGTGCATATCAGAATGATTATTACATTAAACCTGTGATTTTGAATCCCGCAACCAATGAGTTTATCGTTGTAAATTCTACGGGTTATCTTGAGTTCCCCGAGAATTTCATCAATGAATACAACATTAAAACTCGCGAGGTAATTGAAAACACAAAAGATAATGTGTATCGTCTCGCTCACGCCTGGGCATACGGAATGAGTTATTCTTCTTGCGACACTCGTAATTACCGACACCTTATCGCTGATTATTCAGGTACCGTATTGCGCGAGTTGAATGAAATTAGTGAACCTACTAAAACTGCGATTGAAATTTACAACGCGGAACAGGAACGCAAACGCGCTGAACATAAGGCGGCGGAAATGGTAAAAATAATCGAATGGGTAAAAACCCATACTGATAAGGAAGGTGACGAAATTCAGGTGCTTGCTGAACGAATTTACAATAAATATCACTAATAAGTAATGATTGTTTTTTCAACCATTGTCTATGAAAAATGGGCATAATGGTTGAAAAAACAATCATTAACTGTTGAATTTATACGGTTTTGTACTATGTTAATATGTACCTTGTTAATATGTAATTAAAATCCAAATAATATGAGAAACGAACTGATTGCTGACTACACGCTTCTGAATGATTATCCTTCTATGAACGAAAAGAAGGCTCTTGCTGCGAAGTATGGTATTGAGTCCAAAAAGGCAAAAGAAATTCAGGAAATGGTTCTCGTTGCAATGCGAGGTGAACGCAAAACTCGCACTGAATTTGACGAGATTGACCTCCGTTATTTTTCACGATTTGAAATTCCTGAAACATATGCTAAGGCAGTTCCTTATTATGAACTTGAATCAATTGAGTTTCTCAATTATGTATTGAATATATACTGGGGAAATATCGTTGAAAAGAAACTTGAAAATAAAATTTCGCTTGCGAACTCTCGAGGATATGGAATATGTGCCGCCCATAAATATATAATCAAACGATACCTTAATCTTAAAAGGTATCTTGAAGAAATTAAACCCGAGAATATTGAGAAGAAACGTTCTGACGAGGAAATAAACAATGTAATCCGAAACATTCTTTTGGTTGAAATGAAACCGTTACACGATAATTACATTGAACGAATAACCGCGTGGGCTAATAAATCGTATGTATCAATTATTAAAACGAAGACTGAATCTGCAAAGGAACTTGACTTCCTTCCCAAGGATGTAAAATATAATATTTGGAAACCTATCAAAAACAAGTATGACCGTGCAGTTGCATTGCTCAGACGATTTGATACTATTGATAAATATGTGGCATACACAGTTGAAAGTGCCGAAAGAGAATATATGAACGATGTTAATGAAGTTACATTAAGAATCCGTAAAAAGGAACTTGATTATGATAATATAAAGGTAATCAATGTGTATAACGATCCTAAGTTCTTCGAGTTAACAATTACTGATGGAAATAAATCGCTTCATGCTCGTTCAATTTGGGCAGCGGAATATTCTGAAAAGGTTACCGCACATTATCGCTTCATTATTACATAAAAATTTTATTTTTAAACAAATATATATAACTCAATAAATTACTTAATATGAGCAAAATTGGAGAAATAGTTGATAATATTTACAGTAAAATTTCGTGGAAAGTTATTGCATATATATTTATTGCAATGTTTTTATTGAAGTCGTGTCAAAGTTGTAATCGCAGTAATAAAATTGAACGAATTGAAAAAAATACTACAGTTTTAGTAGACAGTTTAATTAAAAGTAATGATAGTTTGACAGTTTTGACCAATAATCTTAATACAGTTATTGCAGGTAAAAATGAAGTAAATTCTGTTCAGATTGAAAACGGTGAATTTTATCAGTACAAAATTAAAAATCTTAATGACACAATCAATTCTAGAAACAACGAAATTAAACGATTAAACAAATCTTTGAAACATAAAGACGGACAAATTTCAAATCTTAATATAGAGATTAATAAACTTAAAAAGGAAAATGCCCGCTTACAGGGAGTGTATTAAAATTTATAAATAAACGCATATTTTGGGACACAAATTGTGTCCCATTTTTTGTTTTTAAACTATAAAATTATCTATATTTATCTATATAAATTTTATTTTTATATATAACAATATTAAAATATGTTGTTCCTTGACAATATGGTAAATGGTTGTATGTAAAAATATGCTATCATACATAAAACCAAATAGTAATCATTTTTTATTAACTAAGACAAATATATTTATTTATATTTGAATCAATTAAGTTACACATTTACATGTAGCATCTGACCATATA
>JAEIGA010009429.1_pt1 | contig 14765 bp, 14 predicted proteins | sample 9270691 | NCBI WGS metagenome assembly JAEIGA01 (sample SAMN17057246, study PRJNA624740) | gut metagenome | biome: biome; isolation source: fecal sample | host: Bos grunniens | place: China: Xizang | collected 2019
ACCTTGTGTTCTTTAGCAAATTTTACGGTTTCTTTCCAGTAGGGGATAAGTTTTTCGTTCCACTGCCATTCTACGACTTTAGCGTATTCGGGTGGCCAAGCACAAGTTACCCAGTTGGGATTTTCGCTTGTTTCACAGTCACCGGGGCAACCGGAAAAAGTATTAATAATATCAATACCAAGTTTTTCGGCAAGAAGAATACATTTTTTTATGGCTTCGTCATATTCTTTTGCGATTTTTTTGTCAGGATGAACAGGGTTGGCGTGACAACTTAAAGCACTGATTTTAAGACCGTATTTATCAACGGTTGCTTTAAATTCTTCTAAAGCTTTTTCGTCGTTTAAAAGCACGTCAGGATCGGCGTGTTGAGTGCCCGGATAACCGCCGGCTCCAACTTCTATCATTTCGATGCCTATAGATTTGAAATAACTGAGCGCTTCATCAAAGGGTTCAGTTCCGAGCATATTAGTGAGTACACCGAGTTTCATATAAACACCTCATTAAATTATTTGATTTAATAATATAACTTGTTATAGGTAAAGTCAAGTCAATTTCCTTCGAGAATTTCCTTGATTTTATCAATTCCTTGACCGTTAGTAGCACAAGTAGGAATTATTTTGATATTTTCGCCGTAAATACCTAATTCATCTTTAATGGAAGACATTCTTGCGTTAAATTCCGTTTTATTTAATTTGTCTGATTTGGTAAGGACCACACAGTACGGGATTTTCATCTGATATAGAAAATCAAGCATAGATATATCAAAATCGGTGGGAGGATGGCGCATATCTATTAGCTGAAATACTATTTTGATATTTCTGCCCGTTCTGAAATAACTTTCCATTAAATCAGACCAACGCGTTCTTTCTCCAAAAGGAACTTTAGCATATCCGTAGCCCGGAAGATCCACTAATCTGATAGTGTCGATTTTGTAAAAATTTATTGTTACGGTTTTTCCCGGACTGGAACTTACTCTTGCTAATGATTTTCTGTTGACAATTTTATTTATAAGTGATGATTTGCCAACGTTTGATCTTCCCGAAAAACAAAATTCGGGTAGGGAGGAGGGAAGTAATTGTTCAGCAGTACCGAACGATTTTTCGTATTCTGCAATATTATAATTCATATTATATCAAAGCCTTATCAATTATTTCGTCTTCATAGCAAACGGGTATGAATTCAAGATTATCTTTTACTATTTGATCTACGTCTTCAAGATCGGGTAGATTGTCTTTAGGAATAAATACGGTTTTTACACCGCTTCTGTAAGCAGCTATTGATTTTTCACGAAGACCGCCTATAGGCAATACTCTGCCTCGTATCGAAATTTCGCCAGTCATGGCAATATCTCTGCGAATAGGTCTGTCGGTTAGTGCTGAAATAATAGCGGTTGTCATAGTTACACCGGCAGATGGGCCGTCTTTTGGTATGGCAGATTCGGTAGCGTGAATGTGAATATCCTGATTTTTGTAGAACGAAGGGTCAATGCCTAATTTATCGGCTTTGGAACGAACGTAGGTTAATGCTGCATGAGCAGACTCTTTCATTACGTCGCCTAACGAACCGGTAAGTTCAAGTTTTCCTGTTCCGGGAACAGTTGATACTTCGATTTGCATTATTTCGCCTCCGACAGACGTCCAGGCAAGACCGTTTATAACACCGACTTCGTCGTTTTCAAGGATGTTTTCGGGTTTGAACTTATGTCTGCCCAACATCTCAACAACCTTCTCAGAAGTGATTTTGACGGAAATAGATTTGTTTTCCACTATTTCCTTTGCCGTCTTTCTGCAAAGAGAAGCAATATATCTTTCAAGATTACGAACACCTGCTTCACGAGTATAAAAATCAATTAAATCATAAATGGCTTTATCGGTAATTTTGCATACCGAAGTAGTAAGTCCATGACGTTTTAGTTGCTTTTTAACCAAATGTTTTTTAGCAATATTAAACTTTTCTTCGCGAGTATAACTAGACAGTTCAATTACTTCTAATCGGTCGCGTAAGGGGGCGGGGATAGTGTCCAGAGAATTTGCAGTTGTGATAAATACCGTTTTGCTTAAATCGAACGGAATATCAATATAGTGGTCAACAAACGCGCTGTTTTGTTCGCCGTCAAGAACTTCCAATAAAGCTGACGACGGGTCGCCTTTATAGTTGGAACCGAGTTTATCAATTTCATCCAAAAGTATAAGAGCGTTACTGCTTTTGGCTTGTTTAACCGCTGATATTATCTTTCCGGGCATAGAACCTAAATAGGTTTTTCTGTGTCCTCTGATTTCGGCTTCGTCACTGACTCCGCCAAGTGAAATTCTCGCAAAATTTCTGCCCATACATTCGGCAATGGTTTTTCCTATAGAAGTCTTGCCGACACCCGGAGGGCCGTATAAGCAAATGATTTGACCGTTTATATCATCAACAAGGGAATATACAGAAAGCATTTCAAGAATTCTTTCTTTAACCTTTGGCATACCGTAAAAATCTCTGTCGAGTATTTTTGCAGAATTAGCAATATTGTTTTTTGTTTGTGTTTGAATATTCCATGGAAGAGAAAGGCACTCGTCCAGATAGTTGCGTACAACGACGGCTTCCTGTGAACCCTGAGGCATTTTTTGAAGCTTTATTGCTTCGCTGAGTAATTTTTCCTTAACGGTTTCGCTTGCGTTTAACTTGCTGATTTTTTCAAAATATTCATCACTCTCGTCGCTTGTTTCGCCGTACAGTTCTTCGTTGATAGCCTTAATCTGTTCTTTAAGATAGTATTCTCTTTGATTATCATCTAATTGTACCTTTACGGCTTCACTGATTTTATTATCTATTTTTTGCAGAGAAATTTCTTTTGACAAAAGCTTTAAAAGCATTTTTGCTCTGGTATAAGGATTAAGTTGCTCTAATATAAACTGTCTGTCATCATACGGAGCGGGAATATTTGCCGCAATGTAATCTGTAAGACCTGCTATTTCATCATTAGCGGCTGCCTGAAGCATAATATCGTTAGAAATACCACCGGGTAGCATTAAAGAATAGTGTTCAAATTCGTCTTTAACTTTTCTGAGTAATGCTTCACGGTAGTTATAGCTGTGCTTAGTATACGTGTCATCCAAACGTTCAATTTCAGCAAAATTGACTCGTCCCGTATTTACGTAATTGATTAGTTTTGCTCTATACAAACCTTCCGCAAGAACTTTTATACTTTTATCACTTGCTTTTAAAAACTGACGAATACGCGCAACACAACCAATAGTATATAATCCGTCTTCAGACGGCTCTTCGTCACGTATATCTTTTTGGGTTACTAAAAACACCAATTGATCCTTGTCCATTGCAGTACTTAAAGCGGTAATGGATGATTTTCTGCCTGCTTCAAAATGAATAGGTAAAGCAGGGAAGGCAACAAGGCCTCTTAACGCTACTACCGGTAATTTTAAGTTGCGGACTAAGTGGGATATCTGCATTGTCTAACCTCCGTTAGTCTAGAGTCTAAAATATTATATATGAAAATTATGAATAAATCAACAAAAAGTATTTTATTATTTAATATAAATATTTTATGGTGATGAAATGAATCAGAATAAATTTAGTTCTAACAAAGGATTTTTGCTTTCGTCAATAGGCGGCGCTGTTGGTTTTGGAAACGTGTGGATGTTTCCTTGTAAGTTGAAAGAATACGGAGTAACGTTTTTGATTTTTTATTTATTATTGGCTTTTTCAGTAGGGCTTGTCCTTTTGAATTTAGAGTTCCTTTTGGGAAAATATTTAAGAACTGACGTCATATCGTTGTATAGAGTTAATGCGCCAAAAATTAAAATTATAGGTGCGTTAACGATGATTTCGCCTTTGATTATTCTGACCTATTATTGTGCAGCAGGAGGTATGTGCATAAAATATTTGTGTAAAAATATAATTTCGGTTTTTCAGTGCGAAAAAATTAATTTACTTTTGAATTTTAATGGATTTTATACAATAATGTTCATTGTTTTGATTTATTGCCTTTCTAGTATGAAGGTTGGTAACGGAATAGAAAGATTTAATAGCATTGCCGTTCCTTTGCTGATGCTGGCAGTTGTAACGTGGGCAGTTATTCTGATATTTGGCAAAAATTTTGACGATATTATTAAAGAAGTGCTCAAAAATAATAATCATAGCTTGAAACATTGTTTGAAGATTTTTGCTACGGCGTCGGATCAGATGTTTTTTTCATTATCTATTGCGGTAGGAAGCATGATAACCTATGGTTCAATGATGCCTGATAATCAAAATACGGTTAAAAGTTCGGTTTCGGTTGTTATTGCTGATACTTTATTTGCATTAGCTATGTCGGTTGTTGTTATGTCTGCTTCAATAAACGAGTCGTTTATCGGTAACGGTCCGCAACTTATTTTCGATTCAATGCAAAACGTGTTTGATAAAGGCGGATTTTATGGCGATTTACTCGGTACGCTTTTTTATTTTGCCTTAATAATAGCGGCGTTAACTTCAGCTGTGTCTTACGTTGAAGTACCTATTTCTGCTTTAACAAACGTTTCAACCGTTAAAAGAGAAAAAATTATAATTTTTTGCCTTTTAATTATCGTTGTTCCCGCACTTTATATAACAACCGAAAGTTTTTCTGTGTTTTACCATATCATTTCGTTTATAGGGGAAGGTTTAGTCGTTCCGTTGACGGCTTTTTTATCTTCGTTAAATTTCACACAACTAAAACAAAGTTGGATTGTTGATGAGTTTTTATGCGCTGAAATTAAAAACGTTTTCGTTAGAAAAACATTCTCGTTCGTACTAAAATATATTGCAGAAGGTGTTATAATTACGGTATTGTTGTTTCAAATAATTACTTTTTTACAAATAGCAAATTGACATATAATAATTTCTGGTGTAAAATAAAAATACTAGGAGGTGCTGTTATGACAAAAATTTCACCGTCAGTTTTAACCGCTGATTTTCTCACTTTGTCTGATGATTTAAAAAAACTTGAAGAAGCAGGCGTAGATATGCTTCATTTGGACGTTATGGACGGCATATTCGTGCCTAATATTTCGTTTGGTATCCCCGTGATTTCTTCCATTAAAAAACATACGAACCTATTGTGCGACGTTCATCTTATGATTGATAAACCCCATAGATACATAAAAGAGTTCGCAAAGGTTTCGGATTATCTTGGCTTTCATTATGAGGCCGGTTCTCCTGTAAAGGAAACCCTCCTCGAGATTAGAAGTTACGGCGTAAAATCGTGTCTTACCATTAAACCGTGCACCGCACCCGAAGAAATTTTTGAATATTTGCCGTTTTGTGATATGGTACTCGTTATGTCGGTTGAGCCCGGTTTTGGCGGTCAAAAATTTATGCCTGAGGCACTCGATAAATTAAATGCGTTAAAAAATGAAATTGCTAAACAAAATCTTAAAGTGTTACTTGAAGTTGACGGCGGTATAAATGCCGAAACAGCACCGCTTGCTGTAAAGGCAGGGGCAGACGTTTTAGTTGCCGGCAACTATATTTTTTCTGCCGACGATATGGCCGGACGTGTTCAGGAAATAAAGAATTTATAATAATTTTCTGATTTTTTCGATAGCGTTTTCACAAATAATCGTTGCGTATTCATCCAAATATCCCGTTATGTATGCGCATGACTTTCTGTTGTTTGATATTAGGAGTTTTTCGCTTAAGAGATAATAGTAATTGCCGTTATAATATAACTTACTTTCTTTTGCTTTTTTCGCTTTAAGTTGGTCTAATAACAGCGATATTTCTTTAAGATTATTTGCAACGTAACAGTATTTGGATTTTAATATTCTTATGCGCATATTTTCCTCCGATTATCGAAAAATAATAATTAAATTTAAACGCCCCTTTTTGGGGCGTTTATTCTTATTCGCAGTCCTTTGTAATGGAAGGCGGGAAGAAATCTTCGGTTGGAAAATCAATGCGTCTGAAAATGTCGCAGGGCTCATCTGTAGCGCAATTATCACAGCATTGCTTTTCGGGAATGCAAAAATCGTAAATGGGAACAAGCATTTGTACGTTTCTAATTAACTGAACTACTGTGAACAATCCTATGGTGACGTAAACATTTTTCTTGCATTCTGCATCTAAATTTATACCACCTACGGCATCACAAATACATTTGGGTATGCAACAACAATTATCATTATGTCGTTTCTCTTCGCAAATTTTTGCTGATAGTGCGATAGGATCTACCGTTTGTACCACGCATCTGGGCGAATTTTTAGTTTCGGGTAACTGTGTATCGGGAGCGTTTTCAACCGTTGTTAAATTTGAAAAAACCTTTGCCGTTCCTTCGCTGCCGAATAATATAACTTTTTTGTTAAACGTTGCGATTCCTCGTACGTCGGTCGGAAGCGAGTGAGGAGATAAAAATACTTCGAGTTGCAATAAAAAGAAGAAGGTTAAATCACATGAATAAAAACCGCGATTAAAATTAACCGGTTCCACGTCAACATATACATTAAGTACTTCTGCGCTTTTTAATTTTACGCTTATTGCGTCGTCTATAAGGTTTTGATTTTCTTTTGAAAAGTAACATCTTAAATCTTCAATGCAATCTCTGTCACAGCAAGAGTCATATACTCTGCCGGCATCAATGCAAACTGCATCTTTAAAATTATAATCTGCCATTAAAATCCTCCTTAAAATATTGGTCTTAGATTTTCTAAAACTCAATATATACTATGAACGTTACCCTGTTTGTGCCACAAAAACATAATTCTTGACAAATGTAATTTAAAGAATTATAATATCACTAGTTTTTTAATACTAATAATGTGTATGTGAAGAGTAAAAATTCAGGCGTGAAGTGCTGACGGGACGGGGAGTTGCCGGTCAGACGAAAACCTATGGTTGCGGTCTGTTTTTTGCATCCCGCTTCAACGGATAGAAATTTAACCTTCTTTCCTTGTGACGTGGGAAAGGAGGAATTTTTTTGTTTACGAAAAAAAGCGATTTTTGGGGAATTGGAAAACTAAAAAACCTAAAAGTATTGGTGTGTGTTGCACTGTTCTCGGCTATCAGTATTGTTTTGGGTAAGTTTCTCGCTATATCTATAGGTGATGCTTTCAGAATCAGCTTTGAAAATCTTACAATAATGCTAACCGGTATGATGTTCGGCCCCTTGGTTGGCGCTTTTTCGGGAATATGCGCTGATATACTTGGTTGTATTTTGCGAGGATATATCATAATTCCGATTTTGACTGTAGGTGCAGCTTTAATAGGATTCGTTTCAGGTCTTTTTTATAATATTTTTAAAAATACGTCTGAAATTTGGCGTGTTTCAATATCAACGTTTTTATCACACGCTTTAGGTTCTGTGATTGTTAAAACCATAGGCCTGACGTTATATTACAAAATGCCTTTTACCGAAACGTTGATTCTTAGGAGTCTTAATTATTTAATAGTTTTTTTGGCTGAAACCTTTGTGCTGATATTATTGGTTAAAAATAAAGCCTTTATAGCGCAGATTGAGCGGATTAAGAGGTGAGCGTATGAATTATAATGAAACCTTAGAATATATTCATTCCGTAAGTAATTTCTTTTGTAAGCCCGGTTTGGATAGAATAGGTCAGTTGTGTGAACGGTTACGAAATCCTCAAAACGATTTGAAATACGTTCATGTTGCAGGAACAAATGGAAAGGGTTCCTTTTGTTCTATGCTTTCAAACGTTCTTTATAAAGCGGGTTATAAAGTCGGATTATATACTTCACCGTATATTCTAGAATTTAACGAGCGCATTTGTATTAACGGTATGTCAATATCTAACGATGACCTATGCAGGATAACAGAAAAAGTGAAATTGGCTGCCGATTTGATGGAGGATAAACCAACGGAATTTGAACTGATTACTGCCGTTGCGTTTGAGTATTTTAAAGAACAAAATTGCGACGTAGTTGTTTTGGAGTGTGGTCTTGGCGGAAGATATGACGCTACTAACATAATCAGCAATTCCGTTTTATCGGTTATTACGGGCATTTCTATTGACCATACTTCATTTTTGGGTAACACCGTTGAGCAAATAGCGGGTGAGAAGGCAGGCATTATAAAAGATAACGGTAAGTGCCTTTGGTGTGGGGATAGCGAAGTGGCTAAAAACGTTATCTTAAAAGAAACTGAAAAAAAGTCGGCAGAATTTTTTACCGTGGATAAGCACTCGTTAGTAATAAATAATATGGATTTAAACGGCACCGATTTTGATTATGACCGATATCAAAATATTAAGATTAAACTTTTAGGGTCATTTCAGCCGTTTAATGCTTGTAACGTTATAAGCGCTGTAAGGATTTTAAACGATTCGGGCTTCAAAATCAGCGAATATGCCTTGCGAGAAGGATTATTTGATACTGTATGGCACGCTCGTTTTGAAATTATTAATAATAGTCCTCTTATTATTGCAGACGGCGGACATAATCCTGAAGGCGTCGAGGTTGCCGTAGATAGCATCAAACAATACTTTGACCAAAAGGTTATTGTTGTAACCGGAGTTATGAAGGATAAAGATTATAATTATATCGCTGAAAAAATCGGTTCGATAGGAAAAAGGGTTTACTGTATAACTGCTGATAACCCTCGCGCATTGTCTGCTGAAAGTTATGCGACTGTTTTTACGAATAACGGGGTAGAGGCGATAGCGTGTTCAGACGTCAAATCGGCTTTGATTAATGCTATTAAATATTCTAGTGAAAATTCTTTACCGATAGTTGCGTTGGGGTCTTTATATATGTATAAAGAGATAATAGAAACCTTAAAAAGCATTGTTTAGCAATGCTTTTTATATTTTGTAGAAAAAATATGCTAAAATTTGAAAATTTTTGTTAAAAATACAGAAAAAACTCTTGACTTTTATTTTTTAATAAGTTATTATTATTATGTGCTTTAATATACGTACATTGGGGTAATGGATGTGAAAACCTATACTTTACCTAACGAAGTGATTAGTGAAAATGAATTGATTTTGAGGATACGTTCCGGTGAAAAGGATTTGTTTTCCTATATTTGCACAGCCTATATGCCTCTTATCAACTATTACGTTTCGAGCCTTGATTGCTCCGAAATGGATAGAGAAGATTTTCTTCAGGTTGGTTTGTTAGCACTTTCGGGTTGTGTTGATCTTTATGATTTTACTTCCTCGTCGTTTTCTACTTTTGTAGGAGTTTGCGTTAAACGAGCGTTGCTTTCAGAACTTCGCCGACTTTTTGCAAAAAAGCAAATTCCTTCATCTGCTTTAGTTGATATTAACGATTGTGAAATAGCTGATAGTATTGATCCTGAATCATCCTTCATTGATAAAGAAAATGCGGAGATGCTTAACAGTAAAATCAAAACAGCTCTTTCAAAACTTGAATATAAAGTTTTAACGGCGTATCTTACTTACGGAAGTTACTCAGCCGTTGCCGAGGCGCTTTCGGTATCTCAAAAGGACGTTAATAACGCTCTGCAGAGAGCGCGAAAGAAAATTAAGAAATCAATCGGAAATTTCCGTTGATTATATGTGCCCATGTAGCTCAATGTTCAGAGCGTTGTTTCTCAAAGATGTCGGTGAAATTCCGACCGGGGCTAAACAAAAACAAGTGAGGTATAAAACATGTTCGAAGACAAAACATTAGTTTGCAAGGACTGCGGAGAAGAATTCGTATTCACTGCAAGAGAACAGGAATTCTATGAGTCCAAAGGATTTGCGAATGAACCGCAGCGTTGCAAGGCCTGCCGCGATAAGCGTAAAAATGCAGGAAGAGCTCCCCGCGAAATGTTCGAAACTACCTGCAGTGCTTGTGGTAACCCCGCAAAGGTTCCTTTCCAGCCACGTGAGGATCGCCCTGTTTATTGCAGCGACTGTTTCGCAAAGATGAGAGAAAATTCTGCTGAATAATATATATGATTTATATATTGCCGCCCACTTTTGATGGGCGGCTTTCTTCCGTCTTAATTATTATAAATTTTTTTATTAAAATTTAATTATTCATATTTTTGTAATACTATTGTTATATACTTTAATCGTACCCTTGTTTTTGGAGGTTTTTATATGGAAAACAAAAAGATACTTATAGTTGATGATGACGAAAATATATGCGAATTATTACGCTTATATTTAATCAAAGAAGGTTTTGAACCTATTGTTGCTAATGACGGTGAAAAAGCTGTTGAGTACACACGTCTTTATTTTCCCGCACTTATATTGCTTGATATAATGTTGCCAAAGCTCGACGGGTGGCAGGTGTGCAGAGAAATAAGAAAATTCTCAACTGTTCCTATAATTATGCTAACTGCAAAGGGTGATACCTTTGATAGAATTTTAGGGCTTGAACTTGGTGCGGACGATTACGTTCCAAAGCCTTTTGAAGCCAAAGAACTTGTCGCTCGTATAAAAGCTGTACTTCGCAGAACCGCTGTTAACGATGACGTGAAAATAGAAATGGTAAGCTATGAAAATATTTCTATAAATCTCACTAACTATGAGCTTAAAATTAACGGCGTACAGATTGACACTCCGCCGAAAGAATTAGAACTTTTATATTATTTAGCAAGTTATCCGAACCGAGTTTTTACCCGCGATCAGCTTCTCGATGAAGTATGGGGTTTTGATTATTACGGTGACTCAAGAACAGTTGACGTACACGTAAAACGACTACGCGAAAAATTAGAAGGCGTGTCTGAAAAATGGTGCTTAAAAACCGTTTGGGGCGTCGGTTATAAATTTGAGGTAAAATAATTGACCAGATTAAGTACATTTAAGAAATATTTTATTGCAGTTTCTTTGACGTTTTTATTCTGTATTACCGGAATAGTTCTTATCATAACTTTTCTTACCAACTATTATATGTCTAAAGAAAAATTTGATTCCTTGTCCATATCCTGCGATACTATGTCTTCTTACGTTGAATCGGATTATAAAAATCCCTATTTTTCGACTACTGTTTTTCAAATGGCGCAGGTGATGTCAAGAGTTGGTGATAACCTTATATTACTGACTGACAAAGACGGTAGTGTTATCGCATGTTCTTGCAGCGATTATTCTATTGATATGGTGTGTGAGCATTCGGTTAACAGAATAAGTGAAAAATATATCAACAAAACCGCTGTCAGTGATTATGAAGAAATAGGTCGTTTTGACGGTATGTTTAACGAAGCTCAATTTATAAAGGGTAAAAAAATAGTTAATGATAACGGTAAACAACTAGGCTATGTTTTTGCTGCCGCTCCCGCATCAACCCTTACAAGTTTTTATAAGGATTTATATAGTATATATGCTGTTTCTGCTACGATTCCTATCGTGGTACTGTTTGTGATATTATATTTGATAACGTACAGATGGACTAAACCGTTAAAACTTATGTCTGAGGCTTCTAAAGCGATGGCTAACGGTGATTTTTCAAAGCGTATTCCCGTGATGAGTAACGACGAAATCGGTCAGCTTTCTTCTTCTTTTAATCAAATGACCAATTCGCTTGTAGAACTTGAAAATATGCGACGCAATTTCATTGCTAACGTATCCCATGAACTTCGTACTCCTATGACTACTATCGGTGGATTTATTGATGGAATTATAGATGGAACGATAGAAAAAGATAAAGAAGAACAGTATTTGACTATTGTATCAAGTGAAGTTAAGCGTATGACGAGATTAGTTGAAGGTATGCTAAATCTTTCTAAGCTTGAAGCAGGTGAAATCAAAATTAATCCTATTCAATTTGATTTTAAGCAACTTATAATCGACGTGGTGTTAAGTCAGGAGCAACGTATTGAGAATAAAAATCTTGAAATTGTTGGTCTTGATTTGCTGCCAAAATGTATCGTACGTGCAGATAAAGATTTGCTTCATCAGGTTGTTTATAACTTATGCGATAACGCCGTTAAATTTACTAATGATGGAGGCGTTGTTGAGTTTTCGTTGACTGCCGATGCTACGCATTTTGAATTTTTGATAAAAAATACGGGTGTCGGTATTCCTAAAGAAGATTTACCGTTAATTTTTGAAAGGTTCTATAAAGGAGATAAGGCACGTTCTGCCAATAAGGACAGTACGGGTCTTGGACTAAATCTTGTAAAAACTATTATTAAAATACACGGCGGTACCGCTTTTGTGAAAAGCATTGAAAATGAGTTCACTCAGTTTGGTATTCGTCTGCCTATTAATTCATAATCCACGGAGGATTTCAAATGGAAGAGAATAATATATATAAAAATCAAAACACTGAAAATTCTTCGCAAAACGAAGTAAACGATAACGTTTTTTCTGAAGAAACAGTAACGCAAGGTATTCAGACCAGCCCTTACGACGAGCCTGATTTTGAAGTGATTACCGATTATAAACCTATAGAATATGCTCCGACACATGCTGAAAATAAGGTTTCTACTGGAATAAAAGTGTTTACGGTAATTATGGCTGCTGTGGTTTTAATTACCGGTTCTTGCGTTGGCGGATATTTGCTTGGGCTTCATAAATATTCAAAATCATACTCTAAAGATAATTTGGCAGGTCTTAATCTTGCCTCTAAACCGCCTGAAACCGACGAACTTACCGCAGCGCAGGTTTATGAACAGGTTAATAAGTCAGTTGTAGGTATAACCGCTTACGGTAGCGACGGCGCTCAATCGGTAGCCTCGGGTGTGGTATTCTCTGAAGACGGTTACATTATTACAAACGACCATATTTACGACGAAATTGCAGGCGCAAAATTTATCGTAAAAACCTATAACGGAGAGGAGTTTTCTGCATCCTTTGTTGCCGGTGATATAAGAAGTGATTTAGCGGTTCTTAAAGTTGATGCAAAAGGTTTTGTTCCTGCCGTATTTGGAAATGACAGGGAACTTGTAATAGGTGAAAACGTTGTAGCTATAGGCAGACCCAATAATATTGAAGAAAACAGTATTACCGAGGGTATTATTTCTTTGACGCAGCGCAGAGTTTCGACTACTTCAAGTTATTCTATGAAAATGATACAGACAAGCACTCCCATAAATCCGGGTAATTCGGGTGGCGCTCTTGTTAATATGTACGGTCAGGTAATAGGTATAACCTCTTCAAAAATATCAGGCGAAGAATACGAAGGTATTGGCTTTGCCATTCCTTCGGGAATTACTAAGTTTATCGTTGAATCACTTATTAAAAACGGTTACGTTGCCGACAGAGCCCGACTTGGTGTTTCATATCAAGTTATCAATAAAGTCACTATGGATGTTAAAAAATACCCTAGTACGGGTATTTTAATTGTTTCGGTTAATAACGACAGCGACCTATACGGTAAGGTAAACGTAGGCGATATAATAACACAGGTAAACGGTATTGATATTACTTCAGACGGAGTAATACTTGATCAAATTGAAGGCGCAAAACCGGGGGATACGTTGACTTTTACGGTATATACCGCTTCGGGTTCTTATAAAACCGTTCAAGGTAAGTTACTGCCCGATACGGGATCATCAAGTTACGTTAAAGCATTAATTGAATAAAAATTTCCCACAGATTTTTCTGTGGGAAATTTTTTTATTCTCGTTACACAGTTTGACAAATTTTGCAGTTAAAAGGTTGTATAATTAGTACGGTGATTATATGGTTGTATATCTTGACGTACTAATTTTTTTAAATTCTGTTATAGATTTCTGCCTTTTGAACTTAACCTCTTTTATTGTCGGCAGAAATAAAGGTACAATAAGAATAGTTTTTGCTTCGTTATTTGCTTCATCTTTCTCTTTGATGATATTTGTGCCAAATCTACCGAAGATTTTAGAAATCGCTGTAATGTTGATTTCTGCATTCTTAACAATATTGTTGGCGTTTGGCAGATGTGCTAAAAAACTGTTTATTAAACTGTTTCTATCCTTTATCGCTGTTAGCGTTGCCTTTAACGGTATTGTGACAATAATATGGTTTGTCTTTAAACCCGATGGAATGATTCTCAGAAATTCAGTGTTTTATTTTAACGTATCTGCTATAGAAATGATTTTTTGGACGATTATTTCATACATAATTATAAAGTTAATATTGCTGATAATAAGACGTTCTTCGCCATTGGCATCTCGTTGCAGAATAACGCTGTTTCACAATGATAAAACCTTTGAACTTGTGGCGCTGATTGATACCGGTAATTCGCTTAAAGATATATATACGGGCAAACAGGTTATTATCGTAGATTTTATGACCGCAGAAGAAATTTTCGGTGACGTTTCCTCGCTTGCACCTATTCTATTGCCGTATTCGACGGTTGACGGTGAGGGAATGATTTCAGCATATAAGTGCAACCGCATTAAAGTCAATAACAGTGAAATAGGAACTGCATTAATTGCAGTGACAGACAAAATAATAAATGACTCGGATTATAGAGCAATAGTTAATCCCCAAATTTTAAATGAAGGTGAAAGTAATGAAAAAATTATTTAATTTTATTAATAAGTTATTGGTTAAATTAGGACTTATTAGCAAGGTCTATTATATTCACGGAGCCGAAACTTTACCTTTGCCGCTTACCGCTAAAGAAGAACAGGAACTTTTACTTCACTTTGAAGATAACAAAGAGGAAATTAAAGAGAAGTTGATAATACACAATTTGCGTCTTGTGGTTTATATTGCCAAAAAGTTCGAAACCTCCACTGCTAATTGTGAAGATTTGATATCAATCGGCACGATTGGCCTTATAAAAGCGGTAAATACTTTTCAGCCCGATAAAAATATCAAACTCGCAACCTACGCTTCAAGATGCATAGAAAATGAAATACTTATGTATCTTAGAAAAACTTCTTCACTTAAATGCGAAATATCCCTGGA
>JAEIGA010009430.1_pt1 | contig 14763 bp, 17 predicted proteins | sample 9270691 | NCBI WGS metagenome assembly JAEIGA01 (sample SAMN17057246, study PRJNA624740) | gut metagenome | biome: biome; isolation source: fecal sample | host: Bos grunniens | place: China: Xizang | collected 2019
GAAAATTACTTGTAGAAGCGCAGAAACAGCGAGACGTATATAAGGAGATTAATAGGATTTTACTTAGAGAAAATCTTGATTTACGTGATACTCTCGAAGATAATAACTTATTAAACACTGAACAATTAACCGATCTTAAAGAATTATTCTCCGCATTTGGTGATGTGGAAACACAGCAAGATGAGGATGATGGCAATGAGTGATTTAAGTAAATATAAATTTAAAATTGTTGAACGAATTGAAGATGATTGGTTAAATTCAATATTTGATGATGAATATACGGTTTATGTTAAACCTGGCACTTATGCTATGTCTACAAGGAAGTTAGAATCGTTAATTAATATTGCCAAAATACAAAAATATTATCAGTGTAATCCAGTTAGATTTATTGATGATTTCTTTAATATCGAATTGCTTGATGCACAAGCTTATGTTGTGCAACGAACTTGGAATTGCCCGAACGTATTGGTGCTCGCAAGTCGTGGTTTCGGTAAATCTACTGTTATAGACTTGATACTGATGTCTAAAGATATGCTATTCTGCAATGTGTGGAGCTATATTGCTTCCGGTTCCGGTTCACAAGCTGAGGAAACATTCACAAAGTTGGAACAGATAGCAAATGACAACATAGACGAAATGAGAGGTTCTACTGGATATATATTTAAGCAAGAGGTAGAAATTAGTAATGCTGCGGGCGACGGTTTTTCTCATGGTAGTAATGGATTTAAATACACTTTGTATAATGGTTCATTCACCCAAACTCTTAACAGTAATATTGATAAAAAAAGAGGTAAACGTGGATCGGTTATATTTGATGAGTGCGGTTTCTTATCTGCGGAAATGCTGAAAGTTTACGGTGCGTTTGCCGCTGTTAATAAAAACTTCGCGTCTGGTAAAGACAGAGATGGTCGTTCATTGGACCCTATTCGATTAAAAACAATCGCACTAAACTTGCCAAACCAAAAGTTCTACATCAGTTCGGCATCCGATACTGATACTGAGTTTTATAGATTATATCGATTATTTTCTAAAAAACAACTTATAGGTGATAGAGACTATTGTGTTATTCAGGTTGACTGCGAGGTTGTATTGCGACCAACCAGTCACGGAGAAGTTGTTAATGCTTTGTTATCTCGTAGCACAATTGAGTCTGAAATGCAGACTAATCCCGAAAAAGCACGGCGTGAGTATTATTGTCAATTTACTTCTGACGCTGGTGCGCTTGCTATTATTAAGCGTGGTACGATTGCGCGAAATAGCGAAACGAGAGTTCCGTTATTATATAACGATACCAATAAACGTAAATTCGTCATTGCTTATGACCCTGCGCGTAGTAGGGATAATAGTGTTATTCTTGTAATGGAAGTTTATTTAGATGAAGCTTCAAAAGAATATAAAGGCAGAATTGTGAATTGTGTCAATTTAATTGACGTTGGTAAAAAGCGCAAAAGCCCAATGCAGACTCCGGACCAAATTAAGTATCTTAAAGAGTTGATACTTGCGTATAATGGAGATGCACCAGATTATGAGAATATCGAAGCCATTATGATAGATGCTGGTTCTGGTGGTGGCGGTGTAAATATTGCCGACTATTTGATGGAAGATTGGGTTGATGATAAAGGTGTTACGCATAGAGGGCTTATAGATAAAGAATATAGCGCCGACTATGTTTCTAAGTATCCTAATGCGGTCGATAAAGTTAGATTAATGTCGCCGACACAATATAAATCAACGATGTGTGAAGCATTAATCGAGTTGATGAACTTGGACGCTATTAGTTTTACAACCGATTATGATAACAAAGGATATTTGACAATATTTGAAACAGATGAAAAAGAATTAAATAAAGAAAAGAAGAAAATTGAAAATGAGCTTAGAGAGCAACATGTTGCCGAAGGTGATTTGCCTATCAAAGTTCAAGAAAAATTAAAAGATGCTTCGTGCATCAAAACTAAAATTGTAAAATTAGATCCTTATCAAGAAATTGCGCTGAGTAATATTGATGCTCTTAAGGAAGAGATGGTCAATATTGTTCGTAAAAAACGTGATAGCGGTAAGGATTCTTTTGATTTAATACCAGAAAAGCAGAACAAGCTTCACGATGACCGTTTTTATTGCGCGTGTTTATGTGCGTATTGCTTGTCAGAGAAGCGAAGAGAAAATATAACAAAAAGGAAGTCTATAGAAAATATAGATCAATTTATCCAATTTAGGCGTCCAAAAGCGACGCATAGCTATTTCGCATAAAGGAGGTGAGGATATGGCAGAAAATAAAACAAAAACACAAACACAAGAAAAAAAAGATGCACTTCAATTTACTGAGAAGTTTGAAAATTTAAAGCAATATTTTGCGGCAGTTGAGAATGCTATGCAACTTATTGATTTAACATCCAATGCGATGAAAACATGGACGGTGTTCAACAAGGATAATTTGAGAACATTTTTACAGAATCCATATTCCGCGAACTCGCAGACCAACTTAAGAAATCTTGCAAAATTTTTATATACGCTTAGTTTTCCTTTGCGTAGAATTATTAATTATTTCGCCAGCCTTCCTGACTTTAGTGCTTATAAAGTAAATTTGGATTTTAGCATTGTTGAGGAGCCGGATGAAGAAAAATTATTACAAGATTATGAAGATGCCTGCAGATTTATTCGCAAAATGAATCTTGAAATTAATATGTTTAAATTATTAGTCATTGCTTGGAGGGAAGGTATTGTATATTTTTATCCTTACGTAGACGATGATGGTACGATGTTATTAATGCCTTTGGACCCACAGTATTGTAAGGTGAGCTCGGTAGGGTATAATAATTTATTGCATGTTGCGTATGATTTTTCTTATTTTCAAGGCTCTAATAGCTTTTATTTGGATATTTGGGACCCAGAGTTCAAAAAGAAATATAATGCTTATCAAAAAGATACTTCATTACGTTGGCAAGAACTTGATAATGCTCGTGCTTTCAAGATTGATATTAGCGATGTAGATTTAATATTACCAACATTTGCATCTTTGTTTGAAGGCTTAATCGACTTAGTGGATTTGCAATCATTAATGGCGGTTAAAGATTCACTTGATATTTATAAATTGTTAGTAATGAAGATTCCTTTGTTGAATTCAAATTCACCGGATGATTTAGCGCTTAATTTGACTCTTGCACAAAAGTTTTATAATAGAGCTTTAGAGACTCTTCCTGAAGAAGTAGGATTAATTCTTTCTCCTGGTATGGACGTTGATAGCGTATCGTTTGATAAGAATGCGACATCTGATACTAATGCGATTGCAGATAGTTATCAAAACCTAATGGAGCAAACTGGTATATCTCAAATATTTGATTCTAGTCGTTTGACGGGTGCTAGTTCTGTAAAAATGAGTATGCTTGCTGATGCAATGATGGCCACTAAAGGTCTTATGCCACAAATTGAAGCTTTTATCAATGAGCAAATTCTAGTAATGTATCCAAATTCTATGGCATATATCAAATTTATTGATGTAACTGCTTATACTAAAGATGATAGAATTGCGCAAATCGAAAAGGCGGCATCGCTTGGACTTCCTGTTAAGCAAGAATATATGACATTGCTTGGATATAATCCATTAGAAGCACTCGCTTCGGATTGGTTAGAAACCAAGTTGGGACTTGCTACCACAAGGTTTATACACCCTCTTGTTAGTTCTCATACTCAGAGTGGTGGTTCTGATACTGGAGGTGCGCCAGAAAAAGAAGAGGGTGATCTGACTGATTCTGGGTCAGATACTAAAGACAAAGAAAAGAATGATAAATAAAATATATAGGAGAAAATAATTATGGCTACGATTAAACAATTTGGTGGGCAAGGTCTTAGTAGCAATTTTGTATCCCTTATTCTTGAAAGTGATAACGAAGTGGCAACACTCCCTGTTAATAAAGCAGATGCTACGAAAACCAACATCCAAAATCATGACAAGTTCTCTGTTGGCAGTGAAGCGTTTTGTCCAAGCACTGGCAATGCATTTGTTTTAACAGAGGCTGGATGGTTAAAAATAACTTAATAAGGTGGTGGCTGTATGGATTTAATTACATTGGCAGTTGCCCAAAAATATACAAGAGATAAGATTGCGGAGGCCGCAGTTGGCGGAGTAGATGTTACAGAGTATGTAAACGAAAGAGTTGACGAACTTATTAACGGTGCGTCTGGCACGTTTGATACGTTGAGTGAAATTGAAACTGCTGTTAATAATAAAGTAGATAAAGTATCTGGTAAAGGTTTGTCTACAAATGACTTTACAAATGCATACAAAACGAAGTTGGATTCTGCGTTAACGTCATATACCGAAACAGATCCTACCGTCCCCGCATGGGCGAAGGCGACAAGCAAACCGGTATATACCGCGTCTGAGGTTGGTGCTGTGCCTACGACGAGAACGGTTAATGGAAAGGCTTTAAGCGGAAATATTACTTTAAATGCCTCTGATGTCGGTGCTTTGTCTAGCACAACAACTCTTTTTAGTGGTAATTATAACGACTTAACAAATAAACCTACAATCCCTAGTATTGAAGGTTTGGCGTCAGAAACATATGTTGATGAGAAAATTTCCGCAATGGAATTTATTTTAAATTCTTCGACCGAAGGTAGTACAAAGAAGTTTAAAATCACAGTTGATGATACTGGAACTTTGACGGCTGTAGAAGTTGTTGAATAATACGAGGTGATATTATGTCGCAGAAGAAATTTATTATAACGAAAGATGAGTCTACGGCCAATAAACTTGTTGCTTATGGTTTTAAATTAGTAAATCAAGCTAATGGTGTATGGACATTTATGAATATGACTCCGCAGAATTTTAGCTTTGCGGAAATTGAGAAAGGAAAATATTCGTATTCAGATATTTTATGCTTGTAATCTCCTTTCTTGGAGTTTTACAGAAAATCTAGAAAGGAGGTAAAATAAATGCCAAAGAAAATTTTAACACTTGATAATTTATATCAGTTCTTTGTAGAGCAGAATAAAACAGTTAATTTTAGCGCAAAAGAAACTGGCGTTCCGATTGTGGTTAAGACTAATGGTTTCTTTGCACAAGAAGATAGTGATATGCCTGGTATGTTGAAGTTGAAACTTAAAACTTGTCACATAGACACAAATCGTAATGGCAGCCATATTTCTAAAGAAAATATGGAAAAAGCAATGCCGACGCTAAAGTATAGACCAATCCTTGCATACATTCATGAACTTGCTGATGGCACCAAAGATTTTTATGCCCACAATATGGATATTGTTGAAAATGAAGATGGTGAAGCAGAGATTAACTATTTGGAAAAACAAGTAGGTTGTTATACTGCTGATGAACCTTGGCTTGAGTATGACAAAGATATGGATAAAACATATGTAATGGCGTATGCCGTTATTCCAGAAGGCTATACTGAAGCGGCGGATATTATTCGTAGAAAGAATGGCACAAAAGTTAGCTGCGAATTGGTTATTAATGAACTTGCTTATAATGCCAAAGAGAAGTATTTAGATTTAACAGACTTCTATTTTGGCGGATGCACTTTGCTTGGTGTTGACGAAGAGGGCAATGAGATTGGCGAGGGCATGCTTGGTTCGAGAGCTGACATATCTGATTTCTGTCACAAAGAACCTACTTTTAATTATCAAGATAAATTGATTGAAACCCTTGAAAAGCTTAATTTTACGCTTGAGAGTTTTAATAAAAAAAATACTGTTGAAGACAAAGGAGGTGAAAGAGATATGGATAAGTTTAATGAACTACTTACTAAGTATGGTAAGACTGCCGAAGAAATTTCTTTCGATGTTGAAGGTCTTTCGGATGAAGAACTTGAAGCAAAATTCGAAGAAGAATTCGGAAATGCTGATGAGGTTGTAGTTACCGAAGAAAACAACACTGAATCCTCTGTCTCTGATGAAGGTGAAGGTGCTAGTACCGAAGACGGAGAGCCTGCTGATAGTAATGGCGCAGAAGACGACGAACCTACTGGTGAAGAAGGCGTTGTGGTTGAAAATTCTAATGGTGACGCTGAACCCGCAACGGAAGAAAAGTTTAGTAAGTCTTTTGCTGTTGAATTAAGTCATGACGACATTCGTTGTGCGTTATATAATTTGATTGCGCAGTATGAGGAAGAAGATAATGAGTGGTATTACATCAGAGAAGTCTATGATAATTATTTCTATATGCAAGGCTGGTCTAATGCCAAGATTTATAAACTTGGTTATAGCATAGATGGAGAAAATGTTTCTCTGGAAGGCGATAGACAAGAAATGTTTGAACTCATTGTGACTGAAAGTGAAAAACTTGCTATCGAAAAGATGAGAGAAGACTATTCGGCGCTCGAAGCTAAGTACAATGAGCTTAAAGCATTTAAGGATAATTATGACGCAACTCAATTGAAGGCACAGAAAGATGCAGTATTCTCAAAGGCTGAATATGAATGTCTTATTGATAATGCAGATTTTAACAAGCTTGTTGAAGATGCCGATAATTATTCGGTTGAAGAAATTTCAACAAAAGCAGATTTGATTTTTGCGGCACACGTAAAGGCTACTGGATCATTTAGTACTAAAACTGAAGAAGTTAAGAAACCCAAAACGATGGGTGTAAACTTTGCGACAAAAGAAACTAAAAAGAAACCTTATGGTAATCTTTTTAAAGACAAATAATTATATAACAAAACAAAATGATTATTTAAGGACGTTTAAGCGTTCTTTTTTAATATCAAAAAATTAAAAAATAAAATTTATTAAGGAGGCTTTTATTATGGCTCAAGATTTGATGAACAAGCACTGGGTAGCAGAAATTTCTAGAGTTTCTGCGGTTTATGGCCATGGTCACATCCTCTCTGGCGAGATGGATAAAGATAGGGATAACGGCGAACTCGTTTCCGTTGTTGAATACAAAGAAGGCGAATACTACACTGTAGGCGCATTTGCTGGTACTTTCAACGCAAAAGTAATTGAGATCGTTTATAACATGAATCAGACTATGGTTAGATTCGAACTTCAGGAGGATTGCGATGCATACTTTGTACACAACCCTGAAACTATGGCAAACGATTTCTTGAAGATTTATCAGGAAACCTACAACTACTACAACAAGCAGGGTGATCGCGCAAGAATGTATCCTATGCACAAGCATGATGTATTCACTGTATCCGTTGACGCATTTGGTGGCGTAGAACCCGAAATTGGTGCAACCGTTACCTGGTCTGATGAGACTGGTTATACCGCTGCGTAATAATGTGAAGGAGGAAATACACTATGTCTAAATTTATGAATTTTAATAGCGTTGTAAGAAACGCATTTGAAAATGACGAAGCTCAGTTCGCTAATTTCTCTCAGTTGCTTATTGATGCAGCTAAGAAGGATGTAAAGGAATATAGCCAGGCTGATGCTAACAAAGTAATTGTTGAAAAATTTAGGGCTGCTCTTGGTATCGAACCCAACGACAGACCTCAGGCTGTTAAGCGTGCTATTCGCGCTAACAAAGATCTCGTATTTACCATTATCGAAGAAACCGTTGAAGAAATGATTATATCTGGCTGGATGGAAAATCCTTTCTTCATGGAATATGTTGATACTCGTAACCTTGCACTTGGTGATGAAAATGACTTCTATGTAGAAGACGATTCTATCCTTAGTGTATCTAAAGTATCTGGTAATCATCATAACATTGTTAATCTAATAGTGTTCGCGTAGAGTAATCTGCGTGTAAAATTGACGCATTTAATTGCTGGAAAACCCTAAAGACATTAAAACCACAACGTAATACCGTTTAGGTATAGGCGTGATGGTCACGAAAGTAGAAAAAATTTAATGTATGACATATGAATAAAATCTAAGTGTTGTAATAATGGGTAATCAGCAGCTAAGACCGAAAGGTAAAGTTCAACGACTATTTCCGTTAAGGAAAGTAGGCAGGAAGCCCTGTCGAAATGGTGCGCCCCACAATTGTGGGTGATGATATAGTCTGCTCTCTTTGGAAACAAAGAGGAAGTGTAAGCTTCAACGGGGTGTAGCGACCCTATAAAATTATTCTTTCAAATCAATAAATAAATTTCATGGGAGGTGGTGATATGGCAATTGCAAAGATTGGAATTTATTGTATTGAAAATTTAATTAATGGCAAAAAATATTTTGGACAATCTGTTGATGTTAAAGGTAGATTATATAAACATCAATATTTATTAAAAAATCATAAACATAATAATGAACATTTGCAAAGTGCATACGACACCTATACATATGATAATTTTAAATTTTATTTAGTCGAAGAATGTAGTATCGACTTGTTAGATGAACGAGAACGTTACTATATATCATCATATAACACATGCGATCGTGATTATGGATATAACATTGAACCTGGCGGAAATGTAAATAAAACTCTATCTGACGAAACCAAAGACAAACTTAGAGTAGCTAATCTTGGCAAGAAACTTTCTGATGAGATTAAAGCAAAGATTAGTGCCTCAAATAAAGGTAAAAAAATATCAGACGAGCAAAAGAAACTTTTAAGTATTTTACATACTGGTTTACGTCTTTCAGATGATACAAAAATTAAAATTGGAATTGCAAGCAAGAAAGAGAATCTCTCTAAAGAAACATTGGCTAAAATGAGAGAATCGCACAAAAAAGAAAATCTCAGTGAAGAGACAAGACAAAAGATGAGTGATTCACATCGTGGTAAAAATCATACCGATGAAACCAAAGAAAAGTTAAAACTTGCATTTCAAAATAGAGAGTTTTCAGATGAATGGAAAGCCAAAATAAGCGAGGCAAAGAAAATTTCGATTTATTGTCCTCAACTTGATGAAACTTTCGCATCTGCCAAAGAAGCCGAAGAAAAATATAAATTCTGTGGTGTCAATAGATCTAAAATATCAGCATGTTTACACGGTGACCGCAAAAGTTCAGGACGTCATCCGCTCACCAAGGAGCCACTTACTTGGGAAATTTTTTTGAAAGAATAATATAAGTTAAACACAAAGGGATTAGACAACGCCTTGGTGCTGGTAGGCATTTCTCTGTTGCTGGAGAGTGGTTCGGGCTCAAGATATATTCTGATTTTGAGCGCGTTCTTACAGGTGCTGAAGACTGGGCTAAGTTCGTAACCAAAGTTGTAGAAGCAGTTAACCGTTACCTTTATGATGCTCTTTATGCTTCTCTTAGGGGTGCTAAGGACAGCCTCGGTGCAAACTGGGTTAAGTCTGGTGCTCTTGAAACCGCTAACAAGGCAACTCTTGTTAAGCTTTGCCAGGATATTTCTATGGCAACTGGTTCCGATGTAACCATCTTTGGTGCTCGTTCTGCACTTTCTTCTCTTACTGGCATGGCTGATGTAAATTGGGCTCCTGAAACTGTTAAGCAGGAATACTATGCAAATGGTGGCGTTCTTGGTAATTGGGAAGGTTTCCGCGTAGCAGAAATTGGTCAGGGTCTCAAGAGAGGCGCTTCTATCAACAGCGCAAGCGTAGAATATATGCTCGATACTGATAGGCTTTACATCATTCCTACGAGTGTTGTTAATAAGTTTATCAAAGTTGTTAACTATGGCGAAACTCAGGTTAGCCAGGTAACTGATAAGGATACCAACAGAGATATGTCTTATGAATACGAAGTACTCTATAAGATGGGTATTAACGTTATTCTTAATACTGTCTTTGGTGTATGGGAAATTATCTAATTTAATATATAGGAATAAAAGGAGAAATAAATTATGTCAAACACGAAAAATACCGTTTTAGAAGATGAAGTTGAACTTGTTGAAGAGGTTGAAAAAGTAAAACCCATAAAAAAGGTAAATAAGCCTAAGCACGATCCTAGCGAATTAATTACATGTCGTAGTGTTGTGTTCGGCGAACTTATTTTAATTGGTCCTAAAACTCATATGAGATATAGCTGGGCGAATGAAGGGGATATTAGAGAAGTTGAATATCAAGATTTAGTATCTTGGAGAGCTTTGGGTTCCAAATATCTGTATGCACCTTTAATTATTATTGAAGATGAAGAAATTCGTGAAGAATGGAAGGCGGATCTTGGTAAACTCTACGAAGAAATTCAAGAGATTGACCTTAAAGCACTCTTTAATTTACCTATTAGACAATTTACAGCTCAACTCAAAAAGCTTCCTAGTTCAATGAAATCATCTGTGCAAAATATGGCCTACGCAATGATTAAAGATAAGACCTTGGATAGTCTTAGAAAGATCGAAACGATAGATGAGATTTTGGGAACGGAATTAAAGACAATGATTTAATTAAAGGAGGTACACACCAATGACCTCTTATGCTGAAATTTTTAATAGAGCTTTGCGTTCAATTGACGATCCTTCTCTTGCTCAATGGCCAGAGGAGGATTTGTCTAATGAGCTATATGGCTGGTTGCAATCTGCAATCGCTAAGTTGCCACAGATTCGCGCTGAAATTGCCGAACGAGATAACTTTGATCCCGCAAATACAGACGCTATTGGTTTTACAAATGACTTATCAGACGTTACCAAGGAAGTACTTGCTTTAGGGATAAAGAGAGAGTGGCTCGCTCCGCAAATTGCGTCGACAACAAATACATGGGCAAGATTTTCTAAGAAAGAAGGCTATTCGCAAAAGGAATTTCTTGAAGGTCTTAGAGCGCTTGATGAAGATGTGAAACTCGAAATTAGAAAATTGCTTCGCGATAATACTTATATTAATAATGAATACTTTGATTGATGAGGTGACGCTATGAAAACAGTTTATGGTGATATCCCACAGTCAGAAATAGAAAAACAAAAGAAATACTTTTATGGAGCAATAATTTCGTTGTTGTATCTTAAGGAAGATAACTACGAATTCCTTGACAAACGCATTCAGACACTCATTAACCAAATTAGTGGTTCAATGAAGTTGTTTGATAGCACGCCTGAAATACTTTCTATGATAGCATGGCTAGAAGATGCAAGAATTCACGAAGATCAGTTTAGAAAGAACGTACTTGACGCGGCCAATATGGTAGACAAACTTAAAGGAGGAAACTCCGATGTATGAAGAATTTCGTAAACGCATGGATAGACGTGGCAGCTTTATGGGTGAAACTATGCGTCGTCAATCTGACGCAGTTGTTAATGCGACTTGGCTGAACTCTGTAGCTGCGCGGCGCGTGCAGGTTAAATGGTTAAATCATGGTTTGCCGCCTACATATACTAGCGTAGAAGAGTTTGAAGATCCTATTGACGCCCATTTCGAGTTGAAAAGTGCATACAGCATCGCAAACGGTGAGTCGCCTTATTATTTGACGTTCCGTCCAGGCGAGTTGATTAGACATCCCGAAATCAAAGTTGGTGCCTATGTAAGCATACCTAACGTTGATAACATTCCTGAATGGTGGATGATTATTTTTATTGAAGATGATAATGAACTAAAGAAGTTATATATTATGAAGTGTAACTGGGTGTTTAGATGGGTTGTTGATGGTAAGATCTATTCTCATTTAGGAGTGTTGCGTAACGGCAGTTCAACCCGTGAAGCCGATGAAAATGCCTATACTACGACGGTTAATGGCAACGGTGTTATGTGGATGGTAACAAATTATGATACCAAGACATTAAAACATGGTCAACGACTTTTGATTTCTGATGAAGGTCGTATGCCGCCTTTATGTTATAGTGTCGGTGATATCATTGATACTCGTCCGGTTGGATTGACTAAATTTGTATTGTCGCAAGGTACGTATGATGCCCAACACGATAATGCAGAGCTTATGTTGGCTAATTACTATGATAGTAATGTGGAGCCCGAACAGAGCGATCCCGAAGTAGAAGTTCTTGGTACTGTTGTAATTACTTATAACGGAACTCAGCCAACTATCAAGGTGGGCGGTTCTTATAAGATCTTCACAGCTTCATTTAGTGACGAAAACGTGGCAGTTGATAAATGGCTCATCAGCGATGAAAACGGCGATATTTCGGCCGATACAGACAATTATACAATTGAATATTTAGATAAACAAATGAAACTTAAGGTGGAGAATAATTACTATTTAGTTGGCAAAGTACTTATTATTCAATGTATCGGATCTGATGGTTCGACTGCCGAAGTTTCCATAGAAATTGTGGGGTGATAATTATGGTTAGAGACATTCAAAAATTAGAAGATGACATCGGTTTGACAAAGCGTATTATTGAAACCGTTCTTTGCAACGATGCAGATATTATGGAATTGGTAGATAATCCGAAAATCGACCCCTCGGTTCCCGAAGACTTGATGTACGAGAATCTGTTTCCGTTTATCAGAATTCCTGGTACTCAAGACACATCAAAAAGCTTTATTTGCTACGAGGTGGACGATATGTCTGATAACCCTCGTAACGATATAATAAAACAACAATATATCCAGTTTGTTGTATTTGTCCACAAAGATTTAATTCGGACGCCTTACGGTGTTCCAAGACACGATATGTTTGGGTTAATAAAATAGCCCCTATATGTAGTGATACATATAGAAAACCCTTTGAATTGCTCGAAACCCCTTAGAGTGTTACTGCCACAGCATAATTGGAAACGATATGTGCGATGGATTGAAAAGTGTAATAATTGGGCAACGAGCAGCTAAGACTCTAAAATTATCAAATATATTTTTACATTTTTAACAATACAAAATGATTAAGGAGGTGGTGTGTAATGTTAAGCGACATTGAAGAAAAAAAGAATTTTTGCGTATATGTCCATATCAATAAAATTAATGGTAAAAAATACGTTGGTGTTACAAGCCAAGATCCTGAAAAACGATGGAATAACGGTAAAGGATATACAAAACGACAACCTCATATGTATAATGCCATTCAAAAATGGGGATGGGAAAATTTTGAACATCAGATTTTAATTTCTGATATTTCCGTGGAAGATGCGAGTTTTATTGAACAAATGCTGATTGTAGAGTGGAATTTGCAAGATCCTGAATATGGGTACAACGCTCAGAGTGGTGGACTAACATACGCTACACTTTCCGATGAAATTAAAGAAAAAATAGGCAAAGCTCATAAAGGTAGAAAATTGACAGAGGAACATAAGAGGAAATTGAGTGAAGCAAAAAAGAACAAACCGTTATCGGAGAAGCAGTTGGAAGTTATTGATCGAATGAAATATTCCAATAAAGGCAGGGAACGCACAGAAGAACATAAGCAAAAAATACGTGAAGCGCTTAAAGGTAAAAAGTTTTCAGAGGAGCACAAACAGAATATAAGCAAAGCAAAGAAGGGGCAATTTTCTGAAAAACAACAAGCCGCACTAGCTATGGTTAGCGAAAATAATAAGGGTCGGAAACACACAGAAGAAGCAAAATCAAAAATAAGCGCTGGTAATAAAGGCAAATTAAAAAAGAATTCTGTAAGGATTGAGCAATATGACGAAAATATTGGAGTGATTGTCGGTTCATACAACAGTGTTATGGATGCACATAATAAAACTGGAATTTCGTATCATAGTATTTGGAATTGTGTTAATGGGCACTCAAACAGCGCCGGTGGTTTTAAATGGAGAAAATTTGATAATTAAGAGTAAAGTTCAACGACTAACAATGTTATACTGTCATACAGTATAATTGTAGAGGCAAGCGCCTCGAAGCGGAGGGAGCCTTGAATAAGGCTATGAAATAGTCTCTGCTACAACGAAAGTTGTAGAAAAGTTGCAATAGCAACTCTTTATAAAATTAGCGACTTTATAAAGTAAGACAACAGATTTAATTCGCGATTTATTTAATCGTAGTCACCTTTTTGGCCATGAGTTAAAGTTAATCTCGTCAAGGGGTGGAACCACAGATACAGACTATTACACTAGAACGCTGAGATTTCAACTTCTTACATCTGAGGTTACGCAAAATGGTGTGTTTGAGAATCGTTATGAAAGACTTGTAAGTGAAAATGGAGAGTTTAAACATGAGCGAGTTACTATTGGATGATTTAAGTATTTATCGTGGTGCACCATATAAAATTACAGATAAAATAACGATTACGCAACCCACTTTAAATCAAATTGCTGATATGGGTGAACAAAAATATTTTTCTGTAGTCCAACACATTTGCTCTACATCTTCTGATATGAAATGGCCTTTACATCAAATGGGGTATGATTGGGAGAAGGTAGAAGACTTTCAGGTGTTTACATTGATTGTACAAAGTTTATCTAAAGACCAAACAGAGCTAATATTTGGTGATGTGGATTTTTCAAAATTGAAACCACATTATAAGAAAGATAGTGATGATGTGGTACTTGCCGATATGGAAAATGGAGTTTATATTGACGAAATGATATATTTAAAAATCGTTAATTATTTACGTAAAGTCCATGGATTTAAGCGCAATGTAATTACGACAGAAAGTGAATTTACTCATGATATGTTGATAGAACTAGAAAAAAGTGACTTGGAAAAGGCTAAAAATAAGTCTTATAAGTCGTTTTTATTACCATTGATATCATCAGTTAAAGCGCGGCAAGGTTATACTAAAGAAGCAATATTTGGAATGCAGATTGCCGAATTCCTCGATGAGGTTAATCGGCTTCAGATAATTATCAATGCCGATGCCTTGCTTAAAGGCGCATACAGCGGCATGATGGATACCAAGAAAATAAAGAAGTCTGAATTTAATTGGATGAGAGAAATTAATACAAACGAAGATCGTCCGAAAGGACAAGTAATAAATGAAGGCACATTCTAATGTGTTTTTTTAATTTAAAAATTAAATTTTTTAGGAGGAAATATATTATGGCTTTTACTATTGATAGAGTTATAAGAATGA
>JAEIGA010009431.1_pt1 | contig 14762 bp, 14 predicted proteins | sample 9270691 | NCBI WGS metagenome assembly JAEIGA01 (sample SAMN17057246, study PRJNA624740) | gut metagenome | biome: biome; isolation source: fecal sample | host: Bos grunniens | place: China: Xizang | collected 2019
ACCTAATTTGAATTTATTGATTTGTCCGCCGTTTAATTCAAGTTCTACAGCATTAACAACAGGGTTGCCTTCGTCACAACCTGCCCAGAAGTTATTTACTTGTCCATCATTTAATATGAATTTGTATCTATTAACGATACCTCTGTTAACTCCAAAGAATGTACCTACATTACCACCGTTCATTTCTATAACAGTTCTATTAGCATATCCGTTAGAACCACCACCATGAAGGGCATTGATTGAAGTATTTCCATTTATAACTACATTAGAGTTCCAAGTAACTGAGTAACCATTACCACCACAGAATAATATGTTCAGTAATTTAACATCTTCAACTCTAACATTAAAATTATGAACTATGTTTCTTTCTCCGCCTTCCATAGCTCTAGCGCCTTCAATTGCGTGTATGTAGTTAACTCTTTCAGCTATAACGTTAACTGTACCAACTTCTCCCGTAACTTGAGAACCACCGTCTATTATGTATGCTTTATCTATATCGTACATTTCAAGAGTAGTTTCAACTATGTTACGTTTAGTACCAACACCTTCAGCACCATATCCCATACAGATACGAGTTTTAGCAAACTCATCTTTAGTAAATACAAATTTGTCTTCTGCATTATTATAGAATCTAACAGCTACATGAACTTCGTCTCCTACACCTCTAGCTACAGCAGGGCATCCACAAAGTACTAGCATACCATCTTCAGCTATATATGGTTTAGTTTCTAAGTTTATAGTTTCTAATACATCGATTCTATCTTCTATTTCAGATAAATCAATATCTTTAACGGCTTTATCAACCATTTCTTCCATTCTATTTTCTATAATTTTTATTTCTTCTTCTGTGAAATAGTCAACACCTTTTACTGGAGTATAGCCAGCAGGTCCAACTTCCCCTTGAGGTCCAACAAGTCCTTGAGGTCCAATTTCACCCTGTGGTCCTTGTTCCCCTTGAGGCCCTTGTTGACCTTGAGGTCCTACTAATCCAGCTAATTGTTCTTCTGTGAAATCTTCATATAAGAATGGGTCACCTTTTTCTCCTTTTTCACCTTGTGGTCCTACCAGAGACTCTAACCATTCTTTTTCAGTTCCTTCGAAGCCATTATCTTTAGCTATTTCGTAAGCATTTCTTATTTCAGCTTGAATAGATTCTTTTAAAAGAAGAAGCTTTTCGTTTAGTACATTCGCGTCTTGAAATTGCATATCATTCTCAAGTTCCGACATCTTTCTCGGTATCGCAGGAACGCCTTCAAGTTCGTCATATTTACCACTAAAAGTAGATATGTTTTCAAGACCAATTTCTTCGATTAATTTTTTATATTGTGCTTCATTGAACATAAAACCGTCATGAATTTTATCGAATAAAATTTCTATTTCTTCATGGGTATAGTCAAGCATAAAATACTCTTCTTTTATGTCATCCTTTGGATCAAATACTCCATCTGCCATTATTCATTTTCAACTCCTTCTTCTTGTTGTTTTTTATTTCTTTTTTTCTTTGGCGCCGGTTTCTCAACTGGCTCCTCAGCCTTCGGTTCCTCGTCAACTACGTTAACTGCTTCTACAGGACCCACAACTGGTTGTATCTCTACAACTACTGGTTCAGCTTTCGGTTCTACTACAGGTTCCTGTTCTGGTGCTGGTATGAATATTATTAGTTTAGCACGTATTCCTGCTTCTATATTTCTCATGTCATGATAATCATGCACATCATGTACAGGTTGTTTTCTATTAAGCACTATACGAGTTTTAGCGTCGTACCATGCTACATTATTTGGCGCTAATTTTATTTTACCTATAACCATAATCATCCCTCCTTTCAAAAATAAACTATTAATCTATTACGTGCTTTATATAAATGGAACACCGATCAAGTTATTATTTCCGTTACGATCTTTTGTTACTCCTCCACCAGATAATATACGAACACCTGCTGCTGCAGCCATATATGATCCTGCTATACGACCCATACGTAAGGACCCATCATCGTTTTGGTACGCAGATTTAACAGCCTCGGTAAAGTTTCCACCATTAGCTTTATAATTTGCATAAGTATCAGTAAATCCACCAGTGAAGAATTCTTTCGCTTTTCCACCTATACCGCTCCAATCTACGCCTTCTCCCAGTTTTGGGCGCGTTTGATTATCCAGTGGATCAACCGTTTCTGGTGTACTATTACCTAGATCGAATTGAGGTTCAAGCGTATTTCCTTGTGTTGTATTGCCCTGGAATTTAGGTTCTTCAGGTTCTGGCATAGGACCACTTTGTTGATTTACATTCGGGCCGCTTTGTTGATTAACATTTGGACCATTTGTGTTTAAATTTGTATTGTCTATTTGTTGTCCGTTAATTCTTACATCTAAACTATTGTTCATTGTGTTTGTATTTATAGGTCCTTGATTTGAAATAGGCATACCTGAGTAAGTATTAAATATATCGGGTTCTTGTGATATAACTTGCTCTTGTTGTACTATATTATCGCTCCATGGAGAAGTACGTGCATTAGTATTAGTATCGCCCAGATTTCTGAATCTTATGTTCTCAACATCGTCTCCGACATTAGCAGTTCTACGATTTACAGGATTCGCTGTCCATGGTGCTCTACGTGAACGTACATGTGAATCTGTACCTATCGCTTCGTCAAGGTCTCGGAATCTTATATAATTAACATCATTTCCGATATTTGCCGTTCTACGATTTCGTGGTTTTTGTTGATTTATATTATGAACAGTATTACTTAATTCAATATTTTTGTTCATATTATTAACAGCTTGTTGCGTTCTATTAGCATTAAACTGTTTTATAATTTCATCTTTGTTACGACCCATATTAATAGATCTATTCCCTTGATTTTGGTTGAAATTAACTCGTCTATTATTATTTCTATAATTAGCACGATTATTATAACCTCGGTTTCCGCCACGTCCTCGACTTCCACCGTTTCTTACGTATGTAGAAGTAGCCGCAACTTCGTCCATCGCATTTATCGCTCTTTGTGTTCCTCTGTAATTAACTATATTTTGCGCTTCTTTTAATGGCGCATTTCTTACGTTCTGCACAGCCTCTTTACCTGCATTTGCCATCGTCTTTGCTTGTCTTGCCGTTAAATTAGAAGATAGTGTATTTGTTGTATTCTTTATTAGATTGCCTTTTGTCATAATTTTAGCACCTGATTCCAGTACTTCATCAGCTTGCTTCGACATTCTTCCAAGCATTCTAATTGCACTACCTGTTGCCATTTTATCACCTTCTTACTTATAAATGATCAGGCTTCTCATCTTCAACGAAATCCATATCCCAGATGTTATCGAGAATATTCGCTTCTGCTGTTCCATCGTCTCCTTTGATACGTGATTTCGCTTTACGAGTAGCCATCATAGTATCTAATATTCTCTCTTTGATTTTTAAATTCCTTTCATATAACTCTTGCACTTTACTTATATCACGTCTGAAATAATCCGTTTCCGTAGCTTCAGAAGTACCTATAAATATTTCTTCTATTGCCGTACCATCTTGACTCATAAGAGCCATACAACGTTCTATCATTATCTCGGCATTTATTAGCTCTTTCACCATCGTCCAATCTGTATAGCTACTTTCGTCCAAATCAAATTCTCGTGAGTAATTAGCCAGTTTCTGTTCTATCATAGTAGTTTCTAACGGACATCTCTCTCCCACTACATCAAGACCGAACTCCAATAAACCACAGGTTGCACCATACGGACAATTACAACCTTTACATACTATCGGTATTCTACTATATAAACCAGTCTTTGTGCTTAACATAGTCATGGCCGCCTTCTTGCTTTCTAGCGCGCCTTCACTATATCCCCACGGATTTCCGGCCACATCCATCATAGCTTCAAATGCCTGACGCTTTTCGATCATTTTATCTTTGTCATTTCTATCTGTTATTTCCATACCATATCACTCCTCTTCATATAATTTTTTAAGTTCTTCTTCGTCATACTCAATTTCATTATGGAACGATTCATATTCGGCAAATGAGAATCTATATATAACAAATGGATCCGTAGATCCAAAACTCTCATTGTATACTTCTATTCCGCCCAAACGAAATCTTCGACATTCTAATTCGAAGATTTCGTCTATATAATAATGTGTTTTAAACGCTCCTTCTCCCACTATCTTTCCATTAACATTTTCTATTGAACATGAGATCATTCCCGGTATTTGTATTGCATTATTAACCAGTATAATTAGGTCTTCCATATTACCATCCCCTTTCATTTCTCTATTACTACTTTATATATATGTTAAATTTTTAACAAAGCTATATAGGAACGCAAAAAATCATATTTTTTATATAGAGAATTGACTGGAAAAAGTTTCCTATATAGGGGGTGAAAAATTTGAAAAATTTCTCGGGGTACTAGGTATATATATGAAAACAAAAGAGACGAGAATAGTTGCCCCCACCCCACTAAGGTTATGGCATGAACTAAAAATAATATTGGAGGTATGAGTTATGTCTAAGAAAACTATAAAAGAATCTATGAAAGCTAGTGAAAACAATTGGTTACACAAATTAACTAAGGATGAATTATCTTATTATTATAGAACATGTGAAAGACTACAACAAAAGTATGATAAATATGAACAACCAACATATAAAGAAGTAAAAGCTAAAATAAACAAAGCAAGAAGACAAGGTAGAATGTATGAAACAACTGATAGAAATGCTGCATTCCATTATATAGCAGTACAAAGATATACAGTAGATATGATAGCACGCTATGATGGTAGAAGACAAAGAACAATAAACCACTCTAATGGTAAGAAACATTATGAGAAGAATATATGTGTAGTTGATATATATCTATATGTAAGAGAAACAGAAGAAGTAGTGCATATAGTAGACCATATGTGGATGAATGATAGAGCTTGTTTACAAGAAGTACACAAATACTACTATCAATATGGTGAATTAAGAGAAGGTATAGTATTCATACCATTCTTAAAAGGTATAAAATATGATATATGCTATCTTAAAGATATACCACAAGAAGAAATAAAATATCAATTAGTAACAGGTAGCAAACATGACCGTACTATATATGTACACAAACTAGTTACTAAAGCAGGTATGGTATGTGACTACAACTATGTAAGAGAACATCTATATGAATTATAAGGGTCTATATATAGGCCCTTTTATTATACCCTTATATACACATATAGGGGTATGTACATAGCCTACTGTATATATGACGATATATATGGTAGGCAATTATTATATAGGGGGTACTGATATGAGTAAAATATACTGTGATACAATAGTTGGATTAAATAAAGAGAGCTTTAATGGTGTTATGTTATACCATGGTTTTGGAGCATTCTTTAATAGTAGACCTATAATAGATTGCTTTAATGATCTAATGATGAATCCTCAATGGCAAATATGTACTAGCACTAAGCACCTTGGTATGATAGGTGTTACTATAGAAGGAGATATATTAATGGCTTCTAGTTACGATTTGTTCTCTGGTATAGATAGAGAGAACAATTGTAGACGTTTCTTTGATGAAGAAAATATGGATAACCTAGTTTATGATTACAAAGATTTAGAATTACATGAGGATGATCCAGATGAGAATAACGAAATCATATTACAAAATACTAGAATAACTGGTATATGGGTAACTACTGATGCTAGTAATAAAATGAAAGCTTTTGCTAAAGCGCTTGCTGATAAATACAACCTACCTATGGTAGATGTAGGAGAATCTATATTTGCTTAGTATATACCGGGGTCTATATAAGGCCCCTTTTATAGTACTTTAATTAAGGGGGATAATGTTATGTTAAAAAATACTATAACTAAAACTATAGCAGGTACTATGATAGTTACTACAATAGCAACTTCTACAACTAATGATGTATATGCATGTGACGCAGCAGCAATAGTTGAAACAGCAGTTGAAACATCAGCAGCATGTCCTTATATTGCACCTATAGCAATAACAGGTGCAGCAGTTATTACTGCAGCTACTACTGTAATTGGTATTAGAAGTAGAGCTAAAGAAACTGATAACTATATATATCAAAGCTTAGGACACTTACCAGACCATTGGAAGAAAAACTCAGTAGTTGAAAAAATAAACCCTAATGGCCGTATTGTGCAAAGAAGAGTATATGGTTCTAATGGTAAGCCTGTAATGGATATAGATCTTAATGATCATGGTACTCCAGAGTATCATCCATTTGGGCATGGTGGAGCTCATGCACACGAATACAGAGGGAAAAAGAGACTAAGAGGTAGAGAACTAACAGAGGAAGAGTATCAAAAATATGTAAGAGATTTTGATAGTAAAGCAGCTGATAAAATGAGAGTACAATATACACCAGACGAAGTTAAATAGATAGTTACAAGGCGCCTTAATTGGCGTCTTTTTACATAGGTCCAATAACACTGAAGACCTTAAAAGCTGATGTAAATTAAACTTGGGGGTATAGATATGAAAACTAACTTATTTGAATTAATGTGTATGTTAAAACCTGAAGAAATCTGTGAGAGAACTTTATACAGATGTAATTGTGTGGATGATTTCTTATTATTATCATCACTTAAAAATCATTACGATACAAAAGAAGAAAGAAAACAAGCTCTAATAGATAGATATTCTAAAAGATACGTTGATGATTATTATTACTGGACATTTGAAAATGGTGTATTAACATTAATAAGCTATATAGATGATGAATGTTATAAATGTGAATACATGCCTGAGAGAATCTATTGTTTAGATATGCCTAGACCTGAAGGTTTTGAAAATGTAGTTAAATACCATGGAATAACTGCATTAAGTAGAACTAACTTAGAACAAGGTATAGCTCATTTAGTTAAAGTTGTTAATGATCCTAACTACCAAACTTGTTGTGCTACAGTTGCTATAGGTGCTATAGGTGTAATACTTGATGGTGATGTTATAACTGCTTCTAATAAAGATTTATACAGTCAAGTAGATAGATACAAAGGTGGAAGATATATAGAACTAGAAGAAGAAGGCGACGCATGGTATGGAATTATACATTATGCTGATCAATTAGAAGAACCAGAAGAAGGCGAAAATAATGAAATGGTAACTATAAACAACGTGATCAGTAAAGTATGGGTTAAGTCTTGGGCAGGAAATAGATTTAGAAAAGCTGCAATAGAATTAGCTGCTAAATACGGTGTTGAGTTAATAGTTATAGATGAAGAAGAAGAAACATACATGTGGGATGATCCATTTGCATTCTGTGGTATGGATCCAGACGATGAAGAAGAAGAATTTGATGAAGATGATTTTGATATCAATCTATAAAATACAGGGCATCTCAAACGAGGTGCCTTTTTAATTTACTATTTTATTGGGGGAATAAATATGAAATTAATAACTGCTAAAATGTTATTAAGATATGCTAAGCAATATATGGATCTTACTGGTCTTAGAATTGTACAAGATGATAGTTGGTATTATATGACTGATTATAAAGCAATAGCTGTAATGAAAGAAGCAGATGATGAAGAGAGAGAATTTAATAAGCAATTTGTTGAATACATTAAAGATAAATTCGATTTCGATTTACCACTTAAATATATAAGTATATTCTCATTGTTCCATGAGTTAGGACACTTTGTAAATGGTTGGATATGTGAGCCTGAAGAATATCATTTGCTAGTAGATGAAGCTGAAGACTTTTATGAGTATAGAGCAATACCAGACGAAAGAGAAGCAGACTTATTTGCATATCAATTTATAAGTGAACATTATGATAAGTTAATTGAAATATACACTAAAGAAGAAACTATATAAATAATAAATATTCTGGGGGTATGGTTATGTTAAATATAAATACAACAATAGAAGACATGATGATGAATAATGAGATAGACGATGTCATATTAGTTACTCTATACAAATGTGGACATGAATCTAAATACTACGCAACATATGATGACAATGTATTAGAATCTAGCTTAACTAAATATATCAAGTATGAAATAGTTGAAGACTATCAAATAGCTAAAAAGATGATATCTGATAAAGCTTTAATAGTATATGAAGCTGTTGAATCTAAATGTTCTGAATGTTGGCTAATAAAAGATATACAAAAGATATATTGTGATGAACAAGTTAGACCTACTGGTTTTGAAAATATAACTAAGTACCATGGTTTAGCTGCATTTACTGGTGAATATACAATGGAATCAGCTATAAATAATTTAAGAAACTTAATAGCACATCCAGAGTATCAAATATGTTGTTCAACTTCTAAATGTGGAAATATAGGTGTGATAGTTGAAGCTGATGTATTAGTAGCATCTAACGCAGATCTATGGACATATATAGAGCCTGAAACAAATAGAAGATATTATGAATATGATCCATTTGCAGGACCATATGAAAGAACTGGTAGAGCTAAGTGGATAATAAACAGTGCAGATGAACTAGATAGTTCTGTATGGGAACATGATGAAATAGTAACAACTAATAATAAGATAAAAGCAATATGGTTAAAAGATTCTCATAGTTTTACTAATGATGAATTAGCATTATTAGTAAAAGTTAGTAAAGAATTAAACATAGAAATAATAAACTTATAAAGGAGGGGGAGCTTAACGGCTCCTCTTTCTATACATATAACAAATGATGACATAAATAAATGAAAAGTTTATTTATAGATGATGCTAGCCGTTCCATGTGTTGAGTAGTGTGTGTTGTGGACCAATAGCGCTGAAGTCCCTTATAAAAGCTGAACAAGATTATGGGTCGCTTATTCCCTAAAAGCAATGAAAGGATACCTCTATGAAAAATACAACTATAACTTCTAAATCAATAAACCCTAAATTATACGGTTTAGGATTACACAGAAAGTTTAGAAACGCAGTAAACAATAAAGTACACGCAGTTAAATTTATAATAAACAGAGTAGATATAGAATGGAATAACAATACAAAACAATATGATGAAACTAAATATCTTTCAATAGTTGATGATAGTCCATTAATAAGAGAATTTGGATTTGATGAAAACTATGTTAAATCTAACGTATTAGTATACGATTTAGATGATGAAGATAACAAACAATCTGCAAGAAGAATAACTATAGATGGCTGCAAATATATATACAGTGATTCTATAATAGCTATCCAAGTTGGTGGCGGAAAACAAACTATGCAATCTAAAATAGATGAATTAGCAGATTTAGGATACGTATTAGACGTAACTAAATATATGGCAGCTACAGCATCACCAAGTAATGAAAAGCATGCTGTGAAATATTATGCTAAAATAGATGCTAACAATTCTATATATGATGAAGAAGAAAAGATATTTGATAAAATAGATAAACTAATGGGTGGCGCTTTAAGCTACAAATTAACTAATAAGCCTGTGAATGGTAAAGCTATAACTAAGTCTAACACTCGTATAGGTAACTATGCAAGTGGTATGCAATGTTTAGCAACTATAGATTTAAGCAAAGAAAGAATAGCTATAGTTGATGATTCTATATTCCAAGCTTATGATTTTGATGAAGCAACTATGGAAGAAATGAAAGCAGTTGGTGTGGAAATAGATAACCATATCAATGATGGTGCTGGTTTCATAACTCCTGAGAAAATAGTTGAGATGGCCGCTAACGTAGGTATAAAATTAACAATAGATGCAGCTTTAAGAATATGTGTTCAAACTAGATGGGATGTAGTCAATACAAAAATAATGGCTCAACCTAAATGTGAAGAAGATTTATTAAGAATGGCTGCGTTCTATAATGCTAAAATATATGGAAATGAAAATGGTCCATTAGTAGCATTAGTTGATGGTGATGGTGCTAAAATGATAAACACAGATGCATTAGAAGATTCTAATACAGTTATAAACATGTATGTTATGGCTGTTGCTAATGCAAGTGGTGTTAAATCTTGTAGCCAACACATGATAAAATATATGGCTGTGGATCCTGCTGAAACATTAAGATTAGTTGATAAATATGCATCTTTAGCTATGGATGATTTTGTTGCTAATAAATTCGAATGTGAAGATCCTGGTCATTCTGTAACAAGTAGAATAATGGCTAAGTTATCTGTGGATGAAATATATGAAGATTCTATATTAATGGAATCAATATACGCTGAAGCTTGGACATATGCTAAGTCTATGATAGCTCAAAACAAAATGCCTCTAGATGGTGTATATACACACATGACATTTGATTTAAGTTATGCTTTAACTAATGGCCTAGTTTCTAATTTATTAGATAAAACTCCTGAAGGATTTATAGAAGCTTATAATCCAGATGTGTTAAGAATATATGCTGATGATATAAAAGCTATAGAAGAAGATGAAACATTAACAGAAGAAGAAAAAGAATATGAATTATTCAAGTTATTAACTGCTACAGTAATAAAATTCCCTTCAGCTATGCCTGATGAATATGAAGTCATAGTTTATAAAACTGAGAAACAAATGAAACAAAGAATAATAGACCGTGTATCTGCAGTGGAAGTAGATAATGAAATCAAGTTCCAATTAAAAGATATATTGGATTATTATGTGGACCATGCTTATTTTGGATGTACAATCTATGCTCCAGTTAATGCAATGAAAAATAAATTGGCTGGTGCAGACATCGATTATGATGCAACTATGTGTGATATGTCTGAGTTCAAATTCATATTAATAAACAAAAGATTAGAAGAAGCACAAAAACAACCTGGTTATATGGGTAAATGTACGTTCATCAAATATGGTAACGTTGAAAGAAAACCTGTGGAACAAAAACAAGAAGAAGTGATAGTAACAATAGCTGATGATTTTGAATGCTAATTAAATAAATAACAGTGGGCTCACCGTGTGGTGGGCTCACTATATTTATATAACAATATTCTGTCGGAGCAAAGCCTAGCCGAAGCTGAAGCTCCCTGATGAGTCTTTGAAAATTAAGACGAAACAGAATGTCCAATAATAGTAGGGTTGAGCTGGATGCCCTTTAGCAGCAGGAGAACGATTATGTCTAAAATAACTAAAAGAAATTCAAGAAATATGAAAGCTAACGAAGAATACAAAATAGTAACTTACAACAAAGATAGTTTCGAAGCTTTAAGAGAAAGAATAATAGATGGTACAGCAAGCCTTAAAGATCTATTAAACGTTAAAGAAAATGTTATAGATTTCGCACAATGCCAAAGAAAAATAAAAACAATACAATTAATATATTCTGCAGGTTCTCAAGTTGGTGCATGTACAGTTGTTGCTGGGAATATGTATACGCTTAAATTAACTGAACAAACTGCTGAAATATTCAAAAAGTCTTTAAAAATGCTTAAAGAAAATGCTACACATCAACCATATAAAACTATATGGGTAGAAGGTGTAAACAAATTCACATTCAGATTTAAAGATGGTTTCTTCTATGAGTATTTTGTAGTAACTAATGAAGAAATAAAAGAATTAGAAAAACGTATAATGGCTATGGATTATAATAGTGTAACTTTAGAAGAATTACAATTATTACAAAACGATCTTCCTCCATTTGTAAGAGCTTGGCAAGAGTCTTCAATAGACGTTAGTAAAGATAAGGATAAAGTGTTTGTTAAACAATTCTCTGATTTCTTCAAGAAAATAGAAGTAACAAGCACATTCCTTAAAAAGTCTATAGATAATATGAACAGTAACTTTGCTGATCTTAAAGCCCTTCACAAAGCTGGTAGAGTAAATGATATGCATTATGAAATATCTCTTCCTGAAGATCCAGAAGTAATGCCTGATATGCTTGGTGATGTTAACTATGGTATAGCTAATGCTGTTGAGAATTATATGAATGGTGATTTATTAGATATGTATAAAAGATCTAATAGAAACTATTACAAACAATTCGCAGATGCATGCCTACCATATCCTGAGTTAGCATTATTTATCCAACAAATATATAGTTTATGTGGTCAAGCTTATCAAGAAAACGTTAGAATAACTGCTGATCAATTTGCTGATTTAAGAAACAAAATATATACAAAAGCAGCTGCTTATGGTGTTGAAGGTGCTGAGGTTGTTAGAGTTGCAGTATCTGTTGCTATGAGAAACATATCTGAGAAAACTATAGATAAGAAAATAACTATAGATTTAGGTACAGCTAACGTGGATAATTATAGAGAATATAGAGTATCTCATATATTCCCAAGAGAATATGAAGCTCTTAGAACTAACCTTCCTGTAGTTGAAACATTAAATATCATATGGATAGACGATGAAGCTCAAATAGTTAATGGTCAATCTGTTGAGTTCGTTAATGGTATATCTGTGGATAATACAGTGGAATTAGATGAAATGTTTACAGGTACAGCTTATAATGTTGATGGTGAACTAGTTTATGAAGTAGATATATATGATTATGAAATATCTAAATCATTCGTAACTATGGCAACATTTGCTGAAGTACAACCTAACAGAGAAACAGACCTTGGAGAATTTGCTGCTAAATTCTTTGAAGAAAATGATGAAATAATAATAACTGGTGGACGTGCAAACGTTTTAATAGCTAGTGATAGACAAACATTTGTAGCTAAAGTAACTCCTTCAAAAGAGTTCATGCCTAAAGGTGGAGCAACTAAACATGTTATAACTAATATGTTAAGTTTCATACCAAATGCAGGTAAAGCTAGAATATTCTTAATAGAAGTACAATAATATTAATGGGAGGGCTCAATAGGGCTCTCCCTTATTATTTTTATAAATATCTGTCCGGGTGTAGACGCCCGCTGAAGAGTCGTTGCAAATTACGACGAAACAGATTATTGTGGTTATGCTTCCCGAAAAAGCACGGAGGTTATTATGTTAAATAAAGCTCAAAAACTTATGGACCAAAGAAAAGCTATGATAGCTGAAGCTAAACAAGTGTTAGCAGTATTAAACGCAGATGAAATGATGTATGATGCACCTGTAGTTAATGTTGTTATAAACAAAGGTAAAGTTGTGGAAGTTAAAACAACTGAGGTTAAAACTGTGGTAGAAACTAAAGAAGACGAAGAACTACAAAAAGCTTATGATGAATTAGCAGCTAACTTTGCTAATAGATGCGAAAGAATAGAGGATTTAAAAGATGAACTAGAAATTAAAGAAGGCATAATAGAACATCAAGCAACAACTATAGCTGCCTTAAATAAACAAATAGCTGAAATGCAAGCTGAATTAGATAAACCTAGAACTACAATAGTGGTTGAAGATGACCCTATATTCAATGAACCAGATGTTGAAGTAGAGGTTGAAACAGTGGTTGAAGAAACAGTAGAGCAAGCAGAGGAGGCTGATGTTATGAGTTTATTACCAAACATACCTGAGAAGTATTTAGCAAATCCTGAGTTAATGGAACAACTTAACTATTGGAAGGCTGAAATAAATAAACAATATGAAGATAAAATAGTATTTGGAAAACCATATTCTGCTGAAGCACAAAGAAATGCAGCTATAAGAAAAGCTAACGAAGTGCTTAATCAACTAATGGAAGAACTAGATAACCGTGGTTCTTATAACTTAACATATGATGAAATACGTACAGATAAAAACTTATTGACAAGTGTGTATGGAAACATAACATTAGCTAATAAAGAGTATGCATTTAAATATGATGCAACTTTTGATAAACCAGTAGTTTATGGATGCATGAATATGGATCTAATAGACGAAGCTAAAGCTGTTATAGATTCTATGGTTCATTTCGATAGAGATATGACAGCTCTTGGACAAAAACACAATCATCAAGTGGTTTATGACTTCGACAACAATATAGTTGTTTGGGTTTCTGATGATGGTGTATTCAAAGGCTATACAGATAAATATGCATTTGTTTGGGATCCAGCTCAAGCACAACCATGTGGTATAGTGGTTAAAAATGCATTAAGTAGCTTCAGAAAATATAGAAAGATGAACAAAAGCTGGGGAAATGGATTCGTAGCTAGAGCTGAATTCATAATGAACTATTGTAGACAAATGGCAACTAATGCAGTTGCTCCTGAAGAAACAAATGAGGTAGTAGTTAACTTTACTAATGAAGACAATGAAGTAGAAACTATGTGGGACGACTTTGAAATATAAGTCGTCTGCACCAACTTCTAGGAGGTGGTGTTATGAGAAATTTTCTGATAAACAAAAGATGCACTTTAATTAACAAAAGAGATTTAATAATATACACGAGAGCTTTAATAACATACACCAGAGATATTATTCACTTAACTAATGAGCAGTGTGCTAACGATGCAAGACATGTTGAGCCCCCTACGGGTATGGTCGGCAATCCCTACGGGTGGAGCCTTGGCCCTACGGGACTCAACCCTGCGCTTGCTCGCTGGCGCTCGCTGCGCGCACAAACCAGGTTGATGACAGGTCCCTTCGGGCCTACGGCTGCCCCTGCGGGTGGCCCCGTGGTTTACCTGTGGTAAGCCCCGGTTCCCCCTACGGGGACTACGAGTGCATTGCACTCAAATCAAAGGCAAGCTCGTTGGCACTCGCTGACAAGCTTCCTTCATTGAAATACGTAGCTCGCTGCGCTCGCAGACAAGCTATGTATTTTGAACATCTATGCTCGCTGGCGCTCGCTGACAAGCATAGATCATGAAAAGGCAGGCTCGCTGCGCTCGCAGACAAGCTCATAGCCTTGAAAGAACCAAAGATTAAATGGACCTAGTCCGTGATTTCCCTAAGAACTCGACGAGTGCCATAACTCTACGAGTGCCATAACTCCATGAGTGCAAGAACTCT
>JAEIGA010009432.1_pt1 | contig 14762 bp, 12 predicted proteins | sample 9270691 | NCBI WGS metagenome assembly JAEIGA01 (sample SAMN17057246, study PRJNA624740) | gut metagenome | biome: biome; isolation source: fecal sample | host: Bos grunniens | place: China: Xizang | collected 2019
CGCTTCGTATGCACCGGCAGGAGCGTCTGCCCATGTCTCCTCCTTGGGGTTGACGAAGATGATGCCTGTCCCGGACTTTTTGGAAACTGCCAGCAGCCCGCAATCCTCCGCAAAGGAAGAAAGGGAGTCGGCACCCAGCTTTTTGTCAGGAAAGACAGTCAGTGTCGGACCGGTGAAACCATAGTTGATAAGGTTCGACTGGATATCGTTGGCAGGCTGGAGCACGAAGACCTGATAGCCGTCCAAACGGAATTCGTGAAGAACGTCGCCGTTCTCCAGATAAGTAGTTTGTTTCAGTTCTGATGAAGCCATGCAATTCCTCCGATCAAGCAGGTTCTTGTATGTGATGTGGATATAGATTTATTCCGGGAAACATCCGGGAGCATCAGATCAGTTTTCTGAGCCAGCCGGCGCAGAGAGCTGCCCACTGATGGACCTGCGGGAAGTCCATGCCCAGATCGTTCTTTCCGTCGGCAAGAGCCAGACCGTGGACGCCTTCGGGGAAGAGATGCATCTCAAACGGAATGCCCATAGCAGTCAGTGCCTGACCAAGGGTAAATGAGTTTCTCGGGTCATCGCTGTTGGTCTGCCAGATGAAGAACGGCGGAGTCTCCCTGGTGATACTGACTTCGGGAGAGTAATAGAGCAGTTCATCCTTGCTGGCAAAGAACGGGTTCCGGATCATGTTGGAGAACGGATCGACGAAGAAACCGCCCGGAAGACCTGCAAAGGCGAAAGCACCGTAGCCGAGCACAGCGCCATCCGGCCTGCAGGATTCCCTTTCGACCGGATCTTCCGCATCCGGATCGCCGAGATCGAAACGTGTGGCTGCGTTTCCGGAAAGCATTCCGCCCGCAGAGAATCCCATGCAGATGACTTTTTCCGTAACATTGAACTCGTCTTTTCTGCTGCGGAGCAGGCGGATCGCCCGCTGAATATCGTCCAGCGCATCCCTGCGGCCGTACGGCTGAAGCCTGTACGTCAGGACGGCGACGTTAAATCCGTGATCGGCGAAGTATTTTGCGACGTTGAAACCCTCGCAGCCTGTCATTGTGGAGAAGCCGCCGCCGGGAGAGACGATGACCGTTCCCTGTTTTTCTGTGTAATTCTGAGCGGGGATAAAGACGAAAGAAGGCTCTTTCTGAAGGGGATCCCTGTCATCAAAATTTGGTGTTTTTCCTTCCGGCCACAGCGGAGTCACTTTGAACAGTGACACGGCGTTGTTCCAGGTGTTTAGATTGAGCTCTCTGTCCATCTGTCCGTCAGGTTTTCTGTGGCGGGCAACCGGGATGATGACACCGTCTTCTTCGATCAGTTTTTTCAAAACGGTATAATTCTCTTGATACATGGTATGTTTCTCCTCTCAAAAAGGCCCATAAGATTTATGGGCCTTTTTTTGTTGATGTGTGTCAGATCAGGTTCAGTTCTGTCTTTGCGTCGAAGCAGTGCAGCAGGGACGGATTGAACGTGAACGTGAAGTTTTCTCCAAGGGCGACTTTTTTCAGATCGAGATTTGCGGTGGGAATGACCGCGACGATATCGTCACCGTTCAGGTTGATATGGAGATGGACCTCACTGCCCATCATCTCGGACACCTCGATCTTTCCGGTATAGCCCTCATCAGCCATTTCAATATGGACAGGACGTACACCGATGATGGTATCAGTTTCAGGCTGGTTCTTCTCTTTGAGAATCGTCTGATGTTTCTCGTCCAGTTTGATGTCCCGATCCTGGATCGTGAGATAATAGTCTCCGTCCTTGATAGTGAGCGGAACATTATGGAAGAAGTTGATCTGAGGCGTGCCGATGAAGCCGGCTACGAATACGTTTTCAGGATGGTTGAAAACTTCCTGAGGTGTACCGACCTGCTGGATAAAGCCGTCTCTCATGACGACGATCCTGTCACCAAGTGTCATTGCCTCCACCTGGTCGTGTGTAACATACACGAAAGTGGTGTCGATCTTCTGGCGCAGGCGGATGATCTCGGAACGCATCTGACCGCGGAGTTTGGCGTCAAGGTTGGAAAGAGGCTCGTCCATCAGGATGACCTGAGGCTGTCTTACGATAGCACGGCCGATAGCAACACGCTGTCTCTGACCGCCGGAAAGCGCCTTCGGGAGCCTGTCGAGGATCTCTGTGATCTCCAGTGTGCGGGCTGCTTCCATGACTTTGCTGTCGATCTCTTCCTTTGGAAGTTTGGCAAGTTTCAGGGAGAACGCCATGTTCTCATAAACCGTCATGTGGGGATACAGAGAATAGTTCTGGAAGACCATCGCGATGTTGCGGTCGCGGGGGGCGATGATGTTGGAAAGGACATCGCCTATGTAGAGTTCACCGTCGGTGATCTCTTCGAGACCTGCGATCATTCGAAGAGTGGTGGATTTTCCGCAGCCGGAAGGACCAACCAGAACAACGAATTCCTTGTCCTTGATCTCAAGGTTGAAATCCTGGACGGCAACGACGCCTTCATCTGTGATCTGAAGGTTCGGAACGAAGCCTTCTACCGGAGGAAGATCCTTTGTCCTCTTCTTTGTCTTTTTACGGGAACGGATCTCTTCGTCGGTGATCGGGTAGATCTTCTTGATGTTTTTAAGGGTAATACTGGACATTTTTCTGCTCTGACAGTTCACCCTCCGGATCCCTGTCTCATCTCATACCGACACAAAGGATATGAGACATTTTCAGCACGTCTCCACAATGCTGACCCGCGAGCAACGGTTCCTCCTTTTTTTTACCGCCATTACGGTGGAGCGCAGTATTCATTAGACTTATTATGTCAAACTTGCGTTCGGATTCCTTGCAAATATGTAATCTCTATTTGCAAATAAATCATTGAAAAAACAAATCATAGAAAATCAAAAGCATATGCGTTAATTTTAATTTTTTGACAGGAGAGGTTTTGTTATGCTGATTTTGGATTATAAGAAAAAGGGAGAATGTTATGCACGAGATAAAGACTGTCAACGTTAATGGAGTCAAACTGGCTTACAGGGAATACGGAAGCGGAGACAAATATCTGCTTTCGACCCAGAATTTCTTTTTCAAGGATTCTCACATGGCTCTGCTCGGTCAGCCGCCTTATGATTATCACTGCTTCCTCGTATATATGAGGGGATACGGTGAATCGGAACACATTTTTGATCAGGAGCTCAGGGACTACGGAAAGGTCTGGGGTGAAGATCTGATCGCTTTTGCCGAAACGATGGGGATCGATTCGTTTTACTATACCGGTATCTCTCACGGCAACTGGGCAGCGTGGTATATCGCTTTCCACAGACCTGAGATGATTCGGGCATACGTCTGCTGTGACGGGATCACCCAGTATCACGAACAGAGAGATCTTCCGGCTCCGCTGGCCAGGATGAGAGACCGTGCTGCCGAGTTTGTCGGAAATGAGGAATTGCTCAGAAAAACGGCGTGGATCGAGAACTGGCCGACAGAGAACCCTCAGAGACTTGCCCGGCGCAAAGCCAACTTTGAGGAGCATCTGGATATCCTCATGCACCGCAAACAGGAAGAATTCGCTCTTCCGATGCTTGGGGACATGACAGGGTGCAACGCAAAAAGCCAGGAAGAACTGATAGAAAGACTTCATGAGATCCCGTTCCCCGTCCTTGTATGGGAAGGCGGAAAAGACCCGCTTGCCACGCCGGAAGCGGCGCTTGAAGTGGCGCAGGCGATCCCCGGTGCACAGTATTTGCTGTATCAGCACCTGGGTCACGGTGGTGCGGATGAGATGCCTGAACTTACAGCGAGAGACTGTGACAGATTCTTTAAAGATGTGGAAGGACGGATCCTCTGATACGGGAGAGATGAGATGAGATTACAATTAGCACTGATTTTTGGAGAGCACATGGTGCTCCAAAGGGAAAAACCGATCCGGATCTGGGGGACAAGCGCCCGGAATGATACCGTAACGGTCAAGCTGAACGGCCAGTGTGTCTCTGCCGAGGCAGAGTGGGGAAAATGGTGTGCTGTCCTTGAGCCGGAACCGGCTTGTTCCCGGACTTCTCTGGAGATCTCTTCGAAGATCACATCGGAGAAGATCTGCTTTGATGATGTCGCGATCGGAGACGTATGGCTTGCGGGCGGACAGTCCAATATGGAATTCATCATGAAATACGACTATGACTTCCAGGAGACGAAACTCCTGCCTGATGATGATCAGCTCAGATGTTTCACTTATCCGCAGGCTGCCTATCCCGGTTTCCTAGAGATCAATGCGTGTCCGGAAGCCGGATTCTGGCGTTTATGGAAGGATGAAGAAGACAGGAAGTTCTTTTCCGCAGTAGCAACTTACATGGGGATGCTGATCAGAAGGTCAGAGAATGTGCCGGTCGGCATCATCAGCTGCAACTGGGGCGGGTCTCCTGCCTCTGCTTGGACCTCGATGGAGGATCTGAAGAGCACAGAAGAGCTGGAGCCGATCCTTTCCTGGCACAAAAAGGCTTGCGAGACTACGGACTGGGCAAGATATATTCCGGCCAGCGAAGCCGAAACACCTCCTCCGACTAAGGAACAGCAGGATTTCAATGACAGGTTCATGATGGGCGAGGACATGAGTGAGTTCTTCAAGAATTTCGATCCGTCCAAACTGCCTCCTGTCGATTTTGCCCCCTTCACACCCGGTCCGAGATCGACGGTGAGACCTGCCGGCCTGTACGAGAACATGCTGAGCAAAGTCGCCCCGTACGGACTGAAAGGTTTTGTCTGGTATCAGGGAGAAGATGACGACGCGAGAGAGTGGGCGGAGTTCTACGATGTCAGCATGATCACCATGATCCGCAGCTGGCGTAAACTCTGGAACGAGCAGCTTCCTTTCTACCAGATCGAGCTGGCTCCTTTCCGGGGGATCGGCATGACAGGGGCGAAGAAATATCAGCTGATGAGACACCGCCAGGCAAAGGCAGCGGACAGCCTGCCGGAGGTCTATGATGTCTGCATCCTGGACGCCGGTGAAGAGTACAACATCCATCCCAGACACAAGAAGATCGTCGGTGAGCGCCTCGGCAGGATAGTGCTGAAGCACACCTACGGGGATGATGCCCTCGTCGCTGACTGCCCGAGATTCAGAAACGCTCAGAGGATCGGAGACGAGATCTGCATAACCTTTACGGATACGGCAGGGGGACTGGAAGCTACCGGGACACTTAAGGATTATCTGGTCGTCACCGCAGACGGTGCCTCCGTGCCTTATGATGCGCAGACTGAGGGAGATGTCCTTGTGATCAGAGGGGAGTTCAGAGACAGAAAGATCAGGATCGAATACTGTGAGACCAACTATTGCGTGGCTTCACTGTTCAATGCGGAAGGGAATCCGGTTTTCGGGTTTACGGCTGAGGTATCAGATGAAGATCTGTGAAGTGATAGAAGAGATCCTGAAATATCATCCGGATTTCGGCCCGAATTACAACGGATGCGACGACTATAAAGCAGGCGATCCCTCTGCGGAATGTACCGGAATCGTCACCGCGCTGACACCGAATATCGCGGTGATCAGAAAAGCGATCGAACTGAACGCGAACCTCATCGTAACGCATGAGCCGACGTTCTATACTTCCGCTGACGGTCCGGGCTGGTTCGAGGATTTTCCGAACGCGGTATACGAGGAAAAGAGAGAGTTGCTGGACCGTTACGGCATTACCGTATGGCGAGATCATGACCACATGCATGCCCATGATCCGGACTGTATCTTTACCGGTGTGCTCAAGTATCTCGGATGGCTCGGCCGTGCTGAAACGGACCGGGATACCGGCTCATTTGCGCATTATCTTGTGGAAATCGAACCTATGAAACTTAAGGATCTCTGTGACATGCTGATCGACAGGATCGGGCTGAACGGAGCAAAATACATAGGCAATCCGGAAAGCATGGTATCCAGGATCGCGCTGGTCGGACATCTGTTCCCGGAACCATACAAAAGAAAAGACGGTACGCCGGGGGAATATTCCGTTCAGGTCATCAAAACGCTCGAGGAATGGGCGGACGTGATCATCCCGGGTGAGATCATCGACTGGACGGTCCTATCTTACATCAGGGATGCGTTGGAACTGGGGAAAAACAAAGCAATGATCAGCATCGGCCATTTCAACTGGGAAGAGCTGGGAATGAGATATATGCAGGAATGGCTGCAGGAACTGATCGGAGAAGAAATCAAAGTCACATATGTGCCTAGCGGCGATATGTATCAATATGTCAATAAAGAAGGAGAATTGAAATGCAACTGAAAGAAGTGATGTCTCTGCTGAAATTGCATGGGAGAACGGTCTACGACAATGAAAAGGAAGCGCTGTTCTGCAACTGGAGCTGTTCGGGATTCACTGTCCGTCTGACGGGAAAATATCTGAAAGCCAGGATCACCGCCTTGTCCGACCAGATCCCCGGCATGCCGAATATGCCGACACCTCCTCCGGACTGGCCATGCGTTGGCGTCGTGATCGGTGACGAGCTTGGCTTCCGCAGGGAATGCAGGGCTGAGGATGAATGGATCACGCTCTGGGAGAGTGAAGAGGAACAGACAGTTGAACTGAAAGTTCTGAAACTGTCTGAAAATGCGCGCGGGAAATTAGGATTTTTCGAGCTTGAAACGGACGGCACTTTCCTCAAAGCGGAAAGCGATCGCCCTGTTATGGAGATCATCGGAGATTCCATCACCTGCGGTTTCGGCAACGAAGCCCCGAACAATGCGTTTGAATTCAAGACTTCAGAAGAAAACGGATGGATCTCCTACGGCGCACTGGCCGCGAGAGAACTTGGCTATGATTTCAGCATGATCTGCGAATCAGGCATCAACGCTGTCAAGCCGGAACATCCGCTGTGGCCGATGCACGCGATGGAGGACATCTACGAGTATACAGACGAGCTCTATGACACGAAGCGCGGTCATGAACTCGAAAAATGGGATTTCAAAGCGAATCACAACGATGTCGTGGTCATCAATCTCGGTACGAATGACTCCAACCCGATCCGTTTCTACAGAGATTTCAATGAGATCGAAGGTCTTGAGAAATGGTTCCATGTCCGGTATAAGGAGTTCGTCCTGAAAGTGCGCGAACTGAACGGACCTGATACGTTCATCTGCTGCTCGCTCGGATCCATGGATTATTATCTGTACTACCATATCAAGGAAGTGGTGGATGAGATCAAAGCTGAGACAGGTGATCAGAAGATCTGCTGCTTCGAATATATTCCGATCAACATGATGTTTGAGGGATACGGCGCCGCCGGACATCCGTCCGCAAAAACACATGAGCGCATGGGCCGTGAACTGGCAAACTACATCCGTAAATATGTAAGGTGATAAAAATGCTTAAAGAAACCGTAGGCAGAATCAATATTGAAGCATGGTGTGCCCCTGAGCTCAGCGAGCATATGCCTCATGGTGACATGCCCGGAGACAAGATCCTGATCGGACAGGATCATATCGCGAAAGCGAATAAAATCTTTCCTATCCTGTTGGGAAAACTGGCGCAGCTTTCCGGTGAGAAGGCGGTGGTCTCCGTTTTCGGAGGATCAGGTACAGGAAAGAGTGAAGTCGCATCCCTTCTGACCTATTATCTTCAGGAGGCAGGAATCGGTGCATACGTGATGTCGGGGGATAATTATCCCCGGCGCATTCCGCTGTACAACGACGCCGAGCGGCTGTCTGTTTTCCGCAGCGAAGGACTGAAAGGGCTGGCCGGTTCCGGCCTCTACAGCTCCGAGGTCCAGAAGCAGCTCTCAGAGCTGTGGGAGTCGGAGAAGGATTCTGCTCCCGGACTGGCAGAAGGGAATCAGTGGCTGAAAGAGTATCAGCGGTGCGGAAGGAACGCGCTCGCGGAATATCTGGGGACAAGGCTGGAACAGGATTACGATCAGGTCAATCAGATCATCAGAGATTTCAAAAGCGGGAAAGAGAAGATCTTTCTTAAGCGTATGGGCAGAAGTGAGGATGAACGCTGGTATGATGAGATCGATTTCAGCAGCATCAGCGTCCTGCTGATCGAATGGACCCACGGGGGAAATGAGAACATAGAAGGACTGGACATACCTATCCTGCTGAACTCAACGCCGGAAGAGACCAGAGAACACAGAAGGCTCAGAGCCAGAGACGGCAAGACCGACTCGGATTTCACAACAATGGTTCTGGAGATCGAACAGGCTGAACTGGACAGAAGAGCGGAATTCGCGGAGATCATCATATCGAAGGCAGGAGATCTGCTGCGTCCGGCTCTTAATTGAACAGGAGGGATCATGGACAAGAAAAAGATGGGTATCGGCGCAATGCTGAACGCTTACCCCGACAGTGTGGGCGGCCGGCTTTCAGACATCGTCGATCTGCTGAAAAAGCCTGAGCTGAAAGATGTTTTCCGCTCATTCTATATCCTGCCCAGCGTCTTTAACACGGATCTGGACAGGGGTTTCTCCCTGATCGACTATGAGATCAGTGAAACGCTGGCAGACAAGAAGGATATTGAGGATCTCCATGATCTCAATATCGACCTGCTGATGGACTTCATCCTGAATCATATCTCTGTCCTGTCATATCAGTTCCAGGACATCATCCGCAACGGAGATGCGTCCGCTTACAGAGATTTCTTTATCGACTGGAACAAGTTCTGGGCAGGCTGCGGCGAGATGACAGAAGGCGGATTTATCCAGCCGGACGAGAAGTATATCAAGGACATGTTTTTCCGCAAGGAAGGGCTTCCCATTCTGATGGTCCGTTTTCCGGACGGAAGAGATGTCCCTTACTGGAATACGTTCTATCAGGAAGTGATCTATAATCCTGTCACACCTCTGGAACTGATCAGAAACATGGATATGCAGTACGGAACTGCAGTGGTGCTCAGCGGTATCGTCAATGACGCACTGCGCTCCGGACAGAAACCGGAATCGATCGACTTAGGTGAATATGACCGGTACAGAGAGGGCATCGTATCGTACCTGAATGCAAACCGCAGTTATCTGGGACAGATGGACCTCAATATCAAATCCCCGCTGGTCTGGGATTACTACCGTGATACGCTGAAAAAGCTTTCGGATTACGGCGTTGCGATCATCCGTCTGGATGCGTTTGCCTATGCGCCGAAGGAACCGGGAGAGAGGAATTTCCTGAACGATCCCGGAACCTGGGAGCTTCTCCAGAAGATCGACGACATTGCAAGCGAATACGGTCTGACTCTCCTTCCCGAGATCCATGCCTCATATGCGGAAAAGACATATCACCGTCTAGCGGAAAAGGGATATATGGTGTATGACTTCTTCCTTCCGGGCCTGATCATCGATGCGTTCATAAGGAAAAACGGCGTATATCTGAAACAGTGGGCTGACGAGATGGTGAACGACGGCATCCGCACTGTGAACATGCTTGGATGTCACGACGGGATCCCGCTTCTGGACCTGAAAGGTCTGCTTCCTGAAGAAGACATTCAGAACATGATAGATGTCGTAGTAAGTAGGGGAGGTTATGTGAAAGATCTCCACGGAGCCAAGAATGTTTACTATCAGGTGAACGCGACTTATTTCAGCGCGCTCGGAGAGAGTGAGCAGAGACTTCTGATGTCAAGAGCGATCCAGTTGTTCATGCCCGGAAAGCCTCAGGTCTGGTATCTGGATCTGTTTGCCGGAAAGAATGACTACGAAGCAATGGCAAAAGCCGGTCCTGGAGGACACAAAGAGATCAACAGGAGCAATCTCTCCACGGAGGAAGCTGAACGGCTTCTGAGCACCGATGTCGTCCAGAAGCAGCTGGAGCTTTTGCGCTTCAGGAATACCTGCCCGGTGTTCACGGAGGACGCTGAGATCTCAACTGAATGCAATGAGACAAAGATGGTGATCGAGTGGTCGAACCGGTTCGGAAAAGCGAAATTGACTGTGGACTTTGAGAAAGAGACATACGAGATCGAGTGCTAACAGATTACAACATAAGTGCGGTTTCATTGTCGAAACCGCACTTTTTAGTTTCATTATCGAAATACACATATAAAAAAATGCGCTGTCATATTTGGCAGCGCATTTTTGCTTTCATATGATCAGATATCCGTTACATCTGATGCTCGATCTCATAGAATCTAATCCAGAGACCATCTTCCTGTACAGTGCCTGTTCCGATGAACTGGTTCCTGTGCAGATAAGGGGCGAGAAGGGGACTGTCTGTATAAAACGTCGGAACGCTCTTGAAAGTCAGGGAGAATTCATCCGCTTTCTGCCAGCTGTTGTTCTCTACATAGATATGACATTCCGAACCTGAACGGTCTTTCCCTGTCAGAATATATCTCGCAGATAGATGACGGATATTCATCTGGTTGACAATCTGTGTATCGACACCCCATGGTTCCACGATACCGGAGAACATTTCAGATTCCACTTTCCCTCCAAAGGGGATCATGGAAACCTCACCCAATTCGGTCTTCATCCGGAATCCGGAACCGATCATCTCGATTTTGATCTCAAGAATCGGATCTTTCATTTCAGTCTTCCTTTTTGGGCGTGAATCTGGGCGGTCCAAACAGGGAGATCATGAAATTGTTGGTCTGGAGTTTCTCATAATAGTAGAAATATTTGTCCTGCTGATCTTTCGGCATCATCGCGGAATTGTTGTTGAGGTTGATGACGTCGAAGCTCTCAGCATATTTCTTCCACTCAGGGAGATTCGGTCCGTTGGGATCTCCGTTTGCCGCAAACTGATACCAATAGCCCTGGATCAGCTCCATGAAGTCATAGTCCGCGCCGACCCAGTGATAGGGGAAGAACGGGTTTCTCTCACCGCAGTCTACTCTGCCGAAGACATAAGGCATCTCAGCGCAGTGCGGAGAACCTTCGTTGCGTCCGCGTTCGGTCTCATTCTCTTTGCTCATGAGCCAGACATATCCGTTACGGCCGTTCTTGCTGCAGAGCTCGCCGAGTTTGATGCTTCCCATCAGCATGATATCGGAAGAGATGGTGGAGAGCTGTTTTGCTGCTTCGATAGCGTTGGTTGCGGGATACCATTTTTTCATGTTCTCTGCATTGTCTGCAAACGCTTCATCGAGATATTCGTGGAATTTCTCAACGGAATAATCGTCGGCTCTGACAGCCGGGAATTCCTGTGCGCAGGAACCGATCATGACGTCAAAGTCATTGAATGTTCCGCCGTCCATGATCTCGGAATAGGGTTTGGGGAGGAATTCGCCGTCGACGCAGAAGGAGAATCCGAACCCGCCGAAATTCTTTCCGCGGCCCCACTCCTCATATTTGTCGAACAGTTCCCATGCATCCATTCTTCTGAGTTCGGCAATGTCTTTGCATCCGACATAATTCATGAACTCAACGCCGAGATCCTCGAGATTCTTTCTCGGTCCGGGCTGCATGAAGCCCCAGTAGATCGGGCCGCTCTCGATTGAGACGCGCTCGATGATGCCTTTCATAAGCGGGGAAGCGTGCAGAGCGCCTGTCGCTGCCGCACCGCCTGACTGACCGGCAACGGTAATGCGGTTAGGGTCTCCGCCGAACTTTGCGATGTTTTCCTTGACCCAGATGCATGCCTGACGGATATCGTACAGCGCGTAGTTTCCGCTGGTTCCGCCTCCTTCAGCAGTCAGCTCAGGATGGGCGAAGAAACCGTAGAATCCCAGTCTGTAGTTGATCGTGACAACGACGATATCTTTTCTTTTCGCAAATCCGATTCCGTCACAGACGACCTCGCATCCGCTGCCCGCGACCATGCCGCCGCCGTGGACCCAGATAAATACCGGAAGTTTGTCCTCATCCGTTTTTGCCGGAGTCCATACATTCAGATAGAGACAGTCCTCCTCATACTGTGATGGAGCGAGGAACTGGGGAACACCATGTACGTTCGCGGGAAGATCCGCCATCTCCATGACGTGCTGGATAGCTGCTGCGGAATACTGTGTAGCCTTCCGAACACCTCTCCATCTTTCCGGTTCCTGCGGATGTCTGAAGCGGAGATTTCCCACAGGAGGTGCCGCATAGGGGACACCTTTAAAGATCTTTACTCCTTCTTCGCAATAGCCCTGTAACCAGCCCTGCTTTACCTGGACTTTTGCATTGTCAAAATCTGCCATTTTTTCCTCCTATAATTAATTATTTACTCAATAAATATTCGATTCCGTTATAAGCGTGAGGCGTCCAGAAATTCCAGTCATGAACACCGGGTCCTTCTTCATAAAGAAGATCGGCTTTTTTCTTCTTGAGGAAGTCACGCATTTTCCTGTTCGGTTCAAGAAGGAAGTCTTCCGTACCACAGGCCATGTAGATCCTTGGATTCTCAACGCCGTTTTTAACATTGCGCTTGAAGAGCACTTCAGGATTGTGATCGCTCTTTGCTGCTTTGCTGAGATCCCCGAAGGTATCGACATAATACTCATAGTTCGCCATGACCGGATCAGCCATACCCGGTTTCATATTTTTAAGACCGTCGATGATCAGTGCAGAAGAGAGAGCAATGACGCCGCCGAACGTCTCAGGATACATAAGGCCGGTATGAAGGGCGCCGAATCCACCCATAGACAGACCGCCGATGAACGTATCTTCACGATTCTGCGCCAGTCCGAAAGTATCGCGGAGATATTTGATCAGGTCTTCACCGATATATTTGCAGTACTGATGCCCGGTAGCTTTCTTGTCCACATAGAAACTGACACCGCCGGACGGCATTACGACAGCCAGATTGTATTTTAGTGAATAATCGGCTGCTGCAGAGTTGTACAGCCAGTCGGTACTGTCTCCGCTGTATCCATGAAGAAGGATCAGCGTCTTTGCAGGTCTCTGATAATGCGGGTTTTCCTTGAAGAAGAAGGGGACATCTTTCGGAGGAAGATGCATATAGAACTCTCCGTTGCAAGCAAGGGACTCCGCGCGGAATCTTACATACAGTGTAGACATGGGATGCATTCCTTTCACAATTAGATAAATTAATTGTATAAAGTAGAAGGTTACAAAAGTATTAAAAAAGTGTTCTGAACTTTTGAGTTTGGCTTCAAAACAGGTTCCATAGGTATTAAATTTGAAATACGTATGCTTTTTTTTAAAAGAAAATATACAACGAATATGACAAAATGATTTTACCTAGGATTATTAAGGGAGGTTATACATGAAAAAACTATTGGCTCTTTTATGCATGGTCATTCTCGTCATGAGTTTAGTAAGCTGTGGCGGGAGTAACCCTGAACCGTCCGGTGGTGGTGGCGAGGGTGGCGGAGATGGTTCTGGTCCAGTCTCAACGATCACTCTTGACATGTCGACCCTGTTTATCGTTCCTTCTCTGGAGGCAACACAGAAGGTCGAAGATCAGCTGAACGACTATCTTCTGAATACACTTCATGAGTCATTCAAAGTTCATCTGGTCATCACAGCCATTGGCGACTATTTCCAGAAGATCCCGATGGAGCTGGCGAGCGGCGGTGACGATGCTCCTGACGTAGTTCAGGTATTCGGCATGGCTGACTGGGTCAACCAGGGCTACATTATTCCGTTGGATCAGTATCTCGGAAATGAGCTTAAACCCACAGTCGATCTGATCGGCAATATTATCGGAAGCGGCAAGATGTCCGGAAGCACTTATATGATCCCGCGTTATTTCGGCACGGTTCTTGACTGGAAGTTCATCTACAACAAACAGCTGGTCGAAGATGCTGGCGTCGATGTTTCCAAGGCAAAGGATATTGACTCTCTTGAACTCGTTCTCGAAGACCTCAAGAAGGCTTATCCGGATGAGCACTTCATCGTTTACTGCGATCAGTTCGCAAACCTCTATGGCATCTCCACAAAGACTTCTTTAGTCGGATCGTATGCAGCAACTGTCGGCGACAGCACGACACTTGTGAACTACTATGAGACCGAAGCTTATCAGAGAGCCATTCAGAAAGCGTATGAGTATCGTCAGAAGGGCTATTGCGATCCGGAAGGTTCCGCAAATACTCTCTCCCATGACGCTGTTGTTATGGGCGGCTCTTCCAAGGGCGTTATCATGGGGCACTCCGCTGACTGCGAAGGCATCGCAAAGATGTTCACCACATCCAACACCTATGGCGCAGAGTTCGGTGCCGTAACCATCGGTATCGACAACCTCTACACCGACTCTCTTGGAATCGGTATTGCTCACTACTGCAAGGATCCTGCAGCTGCTGCAAGATTCATCAACCTGCTCTATACTGATGAGTTCGTCTGGAACACCATTATCTATGGTGCTGAGGGACAGGACTACGTCTGGAATGAGGATCATACAGCGGTTCGCTATCCTGATGGCCTCGACTTCAACTCCGTACCCTACAACTGCATCTATTCCTGCGGTATGATCGGCAACGGATTCCAGGGCCTCGTATATGAGACCGACGACGAGAGCGGCTCCGACTGGGAGTACGGCAAACACCTGATGGAAATCGCATGGTGCCCGCCTCTCTACGGATTCACCCCGAACACATTCAATGTCATGAATGAGGTCACTGCTGTTTCCAACGTTGTTGAGCAGTACAGCGACGCACTCGCATTCGGCGACGTCGATCCTTCTGTCGAGTATCCGAAGTTCATCTCTGCTCTGAAAGAAGCCGGCATCGACAAGATCGTTGCTGATTTCCAGACCCAGGTCGACGAGTGGCTGAAAACCAACTGATCCATGATTGATTCTCCAATCCAAACAGAATCAACTGATCATTATTAACGGTAAACCCGGGAAGACTTATCTGTCCGGGTTTTATCTGTGCAATGCAAACATTTATTTCTGCTTATTTATGAGATTTCGGTTATAATTATCTAAAAGTCATATATGGATCCTGCCATGAATC
>JAEIGA010009433.1_pt1 | contig 14762 bp, 15 predicted proteins | sample 9270691 | NCBI WGS metagenome assembly JAEIGA01 (sample SAMN17057246, study PRJNA624740) | gut metagenome | biome: biome; isolation source: fecal sample | host: Bos grunniens | place: China: Xizang | collected 2019
CAATTTAAGTTGTGCAAAATGTACAAGCTTTTACGCAAAAATTTGTGTAATATGTACATTGCAATCTATATCAGTTTGTGCTATTCTATCCTTAGGAGTGGTATACCTATGCGTTAGTCGCATTTCGATTGTGCGTTGACGCAAGCCTGTAAACTTCCTCGCAGGAACATACTGGTGCGTTAACGCAATCATGTGATTATAGTTGAATTAGGTTGCGTTAACGCATATGTGATTAACATCCACATCAAAGCATTCTTTTTCTAAGAAAGGAGAAAATTATGGCGGGTTACAAATGGCTTGAGATACCGAGTATCTATGCCAACATTGTCAAGGATAAGAAACAGTCAGCAAATTCATACTACCGTTATTTCCTTGCAAGATTGTCTCGTATGTTCGAATATAAGAACTTACCGGACACAATACCTCATGAAATGCTAGATCGTTATCTTATGAATAACGGTATAGCTTGTATCACTGAAGTAGACGGATCTTTATATTGCTTTTACGGCAACTTAGGTGGACCTCAGGATGTTTACTATCGACCTACTGAATTCATAATTTCCAACCCTCACATACGTACATCTTCAGGTGAACTCTTTACAGCAAACGTTCCTATAAATCCTTCATATGCACCCTGTGCGTTAACGCAAGACGAACCTAATACTCAAGAGGGTGTACTGATGCGTAATGATACAGAATGGATCGGTTTAGCTCCTATGCTTTCCCGCTACTCCTATTTAATGGCTGAAAACATTCTTACCTTGCGTACCGCTGATGTAATGCTTCGTATTACTTCATTACTTACTGCACCATCAGATAAAGAACGAATGGCAGCTATTGAATATCTGAAATCAATGGAAAAAGGAGAACTCGGTGTTATAGGCGAGTCACCATTTTTTGACGGTGTAAAACTTCAGTCACCGCCATCAAACAATGGGTCTTATCTCACTCAGTTTATCGAATACCAGCAGTACCTCAAAGGTTCAATATTTAACGAACTTGGACTCGTTGCCAACTATAACATGAAACGAGAAGCAATCGGTAAAGGTGAATCAACCTTAGACCAAGATGCAATCATACCACTTGCAGACAACATGTTACTCTGCCGTCAAGAAGATATGAAACGTGTTAACGAACTTTATGGAACCGATATCTCCGTATCTTTCTCTTCTGCATGGTTAGAAAACCAAATAGAAACTGAAAGTACCCTAGTTGCGTTAACGCAACCTACAACGCCTTTTGGGGTTGGTGGGGGAAGTCAGAATGCGCCTGAACAAGGTGATATGGGGCAGAATGGGCCTGATATGGGCCAGAATGGGCCTGATACGGATGATAAGGAAGATAATGGTACTGATATGGTAGATAAGGAGGATAAGGAAGATAATGGAACGCCGGAGTCCAATGATGAACCAGAAGAACAAAGTAGGGAAGATAATACTGGAGGCGAAGAACCAGATGAAGAAAAGGGGAAAGAAGAAAATGAAGAAAGCAAAATAAACGATACTGCTTCTGAAGGTTTTCTTGAACAAATAGCTGAAAAAGTTGAAGATAAGTTGGAAGAACAGAATAATGGTGAACAAAATAATGGCGAAACGGTTGCGTTGACGCAACAGGAAGGAGAAGATGATGTCGATAATTCGCAGGGAAGCTCAGACGATAAAGACAGTGTTTCCGATAACTGACGGTCTCTTTTCTCATATGAATTATACATTTAGAGCTGAATTAACTAAAGCTAATTTAGATCTTATGTTTGTAAGTAATTATGGCAAAAGAAATCCTTCTCCAGTTGTTGAAACAATACAAAGTGAATATGGTGAAAAACTTTCAAGTCAGGAACTAACAACACTTGCAGCGATAATTGTTGAAATGTATAGTCCGAAATGGGATAAACTTGCTGAGATTTATGATATTGAATATGATCCCATTCACAACTATCTTGATGAGTGGGAAGATACATCAGAGACAACTATGGATCAGGATGAAAGTGACACCGGCACTAAAACACTACAATACGGTAAAACAGATTATGCTACTACAACAAGAACTGATGCGTTAACGCAGTCAAGGGAGGTTGATAAGTCAGATAGTTCAACAAGAACAGATAATTTGACACAGACGAGAGATTATGAAAAAAGTGATAGTTCATTAAGAACTGATAACTTGACTGAACTTGAAACACGAGATTTAGCTAATTCAAATACTCGTACTGATAATCTCACTGAAACAAATAATTATGGTAAAACAAGTACCAGAACTGACAATCTTTCAGAGGCAACTACAAATAGTACAACGAGTAACGGTAGCGGGAGCGAGGACAATTCTCTGTACGGTTTTAACTCTGCCACTGCAGTTCCAACTGATAGTTCTGATACGAGTGATACAAATACTGAAAGTAGTACTGGTTCCAAAAATAATACTGGAACACAGGCAACTGCAGAAAGTGGTAGTGATAATAAAGTTAATACTGGTACTCAAAGTGATAGTGGAACTGATACTGGCACTGTATCAAAAGCAAATACAGGCACTCAGTCTAATTCACTTGATAGCGAGATTGATGAAACTGTCACTAACACAGGAACTCAGACTAACTCTGGTACGAGTTCCATTGATGAAACAATAAGAAATACGGGAACGAGAACCAATGTTGTGGATGATAGGCAAGGTGGTAGTGATGTTACTACCAATAACTTAGCACATACCAATGACTATACCGAGAATAAGGATAGATCTGGCGTTCACAGAGGAAACATTGGTAATCTCACCAGTCAGAAGCAGATTTTAGAGGAAATAAATCTGTGGAAATGGAATTACATGAAAGAAATTCTTGAAGACGTAAAAGAATTTTGTACATTACCCGTGTATCTTAATGCTTCAAAATATCAACTTGTTGAAGTTGATGATGACTAATAATTGTGTTTAGTGCGTTAACGCACAGAAAGGAAAACAAATGGAAGTTACACAGATTGCTGAAATCGTAAATCAGACAACAGCTGAAGTTACTGGTACTGAAGCTGCATCAAACATCGACCTTAATGATGTTGTTGAAACTGGTGCAGAGGTTCTTGACAATGATAAGCTTATTGACAATTATGTCAAGACACTCATCGATCATATTGGAAAGGTTGTTTTCGTTAACAGACCTTATACCGGAAGTACTCCCTCTGTTATGATGGACTCTTGGGAATATGGTGCTATTCTTGAGAAAATTCAGTATGAGGGGTTACCTGAAGCTGAAGATAACGACAGCTGGGATCTTGAGGACGGAAAGTCATATGATCCTAATATTTTCTATAAGCCTACTGTTTCTGCAAAGTTCTACAGCGAGAGAAGAACATTCGATATCCCTATGTCCTTCGCACAGCGCCAGGTTAAGAGCGCATTTTCAAATGCGGCGCAGTTGCAAGCCTTCTTTGCTATGATTGAAACTGCGATTAGTAATGGTATGACAGTTAAAATGGACAGCCTTGTTCAGTTAACTCTTGCCAATGCTATAGCTACCGTTTATAGCAATAGGTTGACAAAGCCCGTACAGTATTATGACCTTGTTAGCAGATATACGACTGCTACTGGTGATAGCACTGTTACACCTGAGAATGCTATGGTGAAGCCTGAGTTTTCTCGCTGGGCTTCTATGGAAATCCGTCGTGTGCTTGCAAGAATGAAGAAACTTAGCACCCTCTTTAACGCAGGCGGAAAGTATCGTCATACTCCTGAAGACAGACTTCATCTCATTCTTCATAGTGATTTCACCGCATCAGCTGAAGCTTATCTTTACAGTGATACTTATCACAATGAGTTTGTTAAGCTTCCTAAGGCTGAGGAAGTTGCATTCTGGCAGGGATCGGGTACAAGCTTTGGTTGGTCAGACACTTCCAAGATTATTGTCACCCCTTCAGGCGCTGAGAATGCAGTTACTGTAAACAATGTTGTTGGTATCGCATTTGACCGTGATGCTCTTGGTGTAACAAATCTTGACAGAAGAGTTACCACCAATTGGAACCCTAAGGCAGAGTTTACGAATAACTGGTACAAGTTTGATGCTGGTTACTTCAATGACTTCAATGAGAATATCGTTGTATTCACTCTCGGCGAGCCTACTAATAACAACAATGAGAGCAAAGTTGCATCTACAAAAGCTTCATCTGGAAAGAAGGTGGTATAAATGTTAGAGATTACTAATAATGGTTATAACAATTTTGACCTTGCTGTAAGTGTTACAGTATCAGTTTCTACAGTTGTTGGAAATGGAAAAACCATTAAGCAGCTTATTAACATTCTTAAGAATGGTGGTAATGCAAAGCTTAAGGCTAAAGTAAGTAATACAAAGATCGAACTTCCGAATGCTCTTGGTAAGACTGGTGATGTTCTTACTCTTGCTGGCATTTCAGATGCAAGCGGTACTGCTACTCTTTACACCGGTGAATTCTCTATGGGAACTGGTGCAAATAAAGATAAGCTTTATCTGATTATGCATTCTGATACAGTATAGTGCATTGACGCACATAGGTTTACCGTAGCCTTGACGTGACGGTTAATTTAGGGGCAATGCGTTAACGCAAAGCCCCTATTTTAGAAAGGAGAAATAATGGCTAATTTTGTTGCTGAAATGTATACAGTTCGTGTATATATTGAAAGTTCTATGACTTATATTGGTACCAGAAAATTGTATTATATTTCATCAGATGATTATAGTGGAACTATTACTGATAATACGGCCCCTCCTATTCAGGCTTTATCACATTTAACTGGATTAACTACTTCAACTCAAACTTTGTTTGATGGTGTGACATCTGGTGATGACGGCTTGGTAATGTTTGGTACAAATTTTATACAATATGAAGGAGCTACTCAGTTAACTTTAAGATTTGTATTCAAGAATAATAAGTATATAAAAATTACGCCGCAAGCATATACAAGTACAGGTACTCGATATATAATGGAATATTATACCGAGGGTGGTACTCTTTTAGGTACTGATACTCTTAATGGTACTATGACTAAATACACAGGTCCTGTTAGATATAGTTACAGCGGATATTTATTATATAAACCTACCAATCCTGATGGAAAATGTTCTTACTTTTCATACGGTGTTGTTTTAAATACCAGTCGTCAGGAATATTTAAATTCTTATGTACAAATAGCGAATAGTATTCAACCTTGGAAATACACATTCTTCAATGGATTAGATCCTGAAGATGCTGATGATCCATATTATGATGGTGGCATTTCAGATGAAAGTAATGATCGTGGTAACTTCTATGATGGAACTGATACTATAAGTGATGAAGGATTACCTACGCTTGATGCTGTTGGCACTGGTTTTGCAACAATATTTACTCCTAATAAAGCTCAACTTGCAAATTTAGCTGATGTTATGTGGAACCAGAATATTTTTGCAGCTTTACAAAATCTTGTAGAAAATATAACTAATATGTTTACAGGATTAAGTATAGTTCCGTTCGAAGTTACGCACGGCGCGACGGTAAGTGTAACTTGGCTGGGATTATTTGATACAGGTATTTCACTAACATTAGCTGCACAACAGTTTTATGATATACCAATGGGAAGTATAGATTTGTCTGATGACGGTCGAATATATGTAAGTGCATCTGCACTCGATTATGCCCCGTTCAGTAAATTAGGAATTTACTTACCTTTTATAGGTTTTCAGGAACTTGATATTGATGAATGCAGAGATTGTGTAATTACTTTACGTTACAAAATAGATATATTAAGCGGAACGTGCGTGGCTATGATAGCTTTAAATGGTAATTACATTTATCAATTTACTGGTAACTGTTTAACACAAATACCCATTACTAATGAAAGTCTTGAGGGTCTTGTTAGTGATGCTGTTAATGTTGGTATAGCTATTAGTAGTGTTGCAGCAACGCAAGCATCAGTAAGTGCGGGTGAAAGTTATGCTAACTATAGCGGAAATATACCCATCGAAAAACAAGATCAGGCTATTGCTGATTTGGAAAAAATCAATGACAGAGGTCACGGTCAGTTGGCAAGCGCTACTGCTGATGCGGCTATGGGTATGAAACCTAATATTAAAAAGAGTGGTGCTGTTTCTGCTGCCGCAAGTTTGATGAGTATTAAGCAGCCTTACTTATTCTTAACAACACCGAGACAGTCAATGCCTGCAAGATATAGAATGTATTGTGGATATCCCTCTAATATAACCGGAAAATTAAATGAATTTTCAGGCTTTACGGTTGTTGAGGATATAAGGCTTAATAATCTTGTTGCTACAAGTTCAGAAGTCGCTGAAATTTATAGTTTACTTAAGAAAGGAGTTATAATATAATGGCATTCGATATTGTTTTAATGAATAATAGAGAAGAGTTGAATAAGATTACAAAATCGCCTATTACAGTTAGAACCCTTACAGGTACATTAAGAGATGAAACTGATATTATAAATCCTGAAATTCTTATTGAGTTTGATGGCACTCTTACAGATTGTAATTATATGTACATTCAGACTCTTAGTAGATATTATTTTATTACTAAGATTACTTCAGTAAGAAATAAACTTTGGAGAATAAGCGCTCATTGTGATGTTCTTAAAACTTATTCTGAAGCTATACTTGGTACTGAATGCGTTGTTGCAAGAAGTGAAAGTAGATATAATTTGTATCTAAATGACAGTATGTTCAAAGTATATGCTAACCCAAGATTGCAGATAGCTAAGTTTCCTCAACAGTTTACTGGAGAAAGCTATGTTCTTGTAATGAACGGTGCAAGATATACAGTTTGATCCATGCGTTAACGCAAGAAAGGAACCCTATGGAAGAAGATAAAGAAATAAGTTTGAAAAATGAATATTATGATGTTGATATTATAGATAGATATAATGCTCATTATAATGTTATTTTTGGGAAGAGGTCCAATGGTAAAACTTACAGTATCTTGAAAAAAATTATCTATAATGCGGCTGCTGGTAAAGGTCAAGGTGCTTATTTAAGAAGATACCGTGAGGATTTTAAAGGTAAACGTGGTGCAACTTTATTTGACAGCTTGATTGCTAATGATGAAATTCGAAAAGCTACAAAGGGTAAGTGGACAACTGTTAAGTTTTATTCTGATAGATGGTATTTTGCTAAAAAAGATGATGATGATGACAGAGTTATATCTGATGATCTTCCTTTTTGTTATGGTTTTTCATTAGCTCAAATGGAACACGATAAGTCAACTTCATACCCCCTTATTACTACTGTAGTATTTGATGAATTTATTTCAAGAATTGGATATCTTCCTAACGAATTTGTATTATTTATGAATGTTCTTAGTACTATTATAAGACAGAGAAATAATGTAAAGATTTATATGTTAGGAAACACCGTAAATAAATATTGTCCCTACTTCCAAGAAATGGGATTAGGTCACGTTGAAGATATGGAAGCTGGTAAAATTGATATTTATAGTTATGGTGAAAGTGATTTAAAAGTTGCAGTAGAAAGAACTCGAGATCATAATATTGAAGGAAGAAAATCAGATGTATATTTTATGTTTGATAATCCAAATCTTCAGATGATTACTGGCGGTGCTTGGGAACTTGATATTTACCCTCATTTACCAAGAGAGTATGAAGATGAAAACATTGTGTTTAAGTATTTTATTGATTTTAACGATCATATATTGCAAGCTGAGATTATACAGTTTGATGATTGTTGCTTCACATATATACATAGAAAAACCGGTGAAATACGTCATCCCGATACTGATATTGTGTTTAGTTCTCGATATGATCCTCGACCTAATCATATACGCAATATTAGAAAACCTTATAATAATTTAGGAAGAAAAATATTAAGTTTCTTCCATGCTGATCAGGTTTTTTATCAGGATAATGATGTAGGCGAAATAGTGCGAAATTACATTATATTTTGCACTAAAGAGGCATAATTTCTCCTTTCAAAAGATTAGCCCCTTGCGTTGACGCAAGAGGCTTTTCTTTGCTTAGTGAAAATACCAGTTACCCTCGGTAAAGTCTGTAAGGCACTCACGATGCTTAAATGCGCAGAGTGCGCAGATATGAGGGCAATCACGCTTTATCCACTTACGGTAGAGAAAGTAAATGTATAGAACTATACGCTTGAATGGTTTAAATACTCGCATCTTGATATCCTTTCAAAAATTTTATATATTCTGGTGTTTGTGACATCAGATAGTCTTGAGGTTCCATATGAATTGCTGAAGACTCCATTATATACTTTGCGTTACCGCAATAGTCTTCGCATCTTGAAATAAATGGTTTGTCTATGTAAGTTAATGTTTGTTTTCCGGTTGTTTCAGCTGGGAAATATAAACCATCGGTGAATGCATCGAAGACTCCAGAATAATCCAAATCTCCTTGTTTATGCATTTCAATGACTTTGCGTAATGCTTCAGCACTTCTATCCCGTAAACTTGGATTGTTAGAGTAAGCCAACTTGAATAATTCATAATCCTCTTCGGAGTTTCTATTACTGTACTCGTGCAAGAGGTATGGAACACCAGTCCATTTACTAACCCCCGATACAGTGAAAAGTAATTCTCCGGACATATATTCGTAAATGTAACGCTTGGCTCCGATAGTTTTGAATACGGCATAATCTTCCTCTCTTTCAAAATACCCTATAGGCTTTTCTACACCTTTTATAGTTTTTGGTCTGCATAATTCGATAGGGATAGAGAGATGATTGCACATTTTGATAATTTTTGCGTCGATATCATTGTTGAAAAGGGTAAAGAATGTTTTATGCTTATCAAAATTTACCCCCTTTATACTATCCGTATCACAATAAACATAATCGGCGCCAAAATTGAAAATTGCATCCCATAATGTTCTACGAGCTAATGCTGTAACCCATACACCCCAAGCATAAAAAAGGAAGCGGTTATAATTGGAGTTATAGGAAGATAGTTGTTCTGCGACATCCGCATCTTCAGTAGACCAACCTGAAGTGTTTGAATATATGAACAAATCTCGAATTATATTGGTTACGCTCATTCCGTAAACTGAATTCAGCATATTCTTAGATACCATGTATTCAGTTTCTTTACCCTCTACACCTTTAAGTGATGTTTTCTTTGCATACAGATTGAGAATAGACATAATGAGCGGTCTTGGTAAATAATCTGACGGATAAATGCGTAGTGAAAATATTTCGCAAGTTTCGTAATGGTAGCATTTATCTATTATGTACCAATCTTGCTCTGTTATTGTAACTGTTAGGTATTGCGCTGACGCAACACGTCCGTTTTGAACGACAGCTTCTGGTGATATCTCAAGACATTTTGATACTGATATATATGACTCATAAAGAAACTTTGGCTGCACATCATGTAATTTTACAGTAAAAAGACAGCAATATCCCTTGTTAATGAGATATTCAAGTTTCTGTTTTTCACAGTTTCCAATAAATACACCCGTACCCATTGGAAAATGATCTTTAAGAACCATTTGTGATGGATAATCAGACGCAATATCGCCTGAACCCACGTTATTTAATTGTTTTACCTGACCATTTTGGTGCTGCATGTGTAAATCCTCCGCTAAATGCTTGATGAAGTTGTTCATATTCACCTTTGGAAACTATTTCTAATGAACTCATAAGCTCATGATATCTGGCTTTATTGCGTTGACGCAACTTTTTATCTGTTTCAAGTTGAGTGAATGAATATTCACGAGCATAGATACGTACATAACCAGTATTAGTTAAGGGTATTTTATGAATACCCCCTTCATCTTCTATTTTCTGCTGGATATATGATACGACTACCATTACATCATGAGCTGAATACCAAACTTCTTCTTCTGATAATGGTGTTTCTGAATGGCGAACTTTTGAATAATCCAATGCTCCTACATCTTTCTGAACCGGATAACGCTTGGTTAAGTTTTCACCAATATATGCAAGAGCATAATTTGATAAAATGTATGAACATTTAAACTCTATTCCGTTGTATAAAGCTGCATGGATCGCTCTTCGTTCTTTGGTTGCAAAAACGTCTTTCCATTTGAACCACCCTCTCATCCACTGAAACTCGTAGGAAAGATTATGGACATAGATAATAAGTCCATATTTATTCGTTTCCATTCGCTTTGCAAGAAAATCTATGAAATCACTAAATTCTTTCCACGTGCGACCGAGTATGGTTGAACCATTGAGACAGAATGACCATACATACATAGTTGCTTTCTTTTGTCCGTATTCAATATATGATGATGTTTCAATATCAAATGAGCAGGCAACGTTGTAATACTTCTTTTCGACAGGTAATGGCTTTGCAAATACTTCTTTCATCCATTCTTTGCGTTGACGCAACCAGAAGTAATGATTAAAATTTTTATACCCCTCCCATTTTCCAATATTATTTTCTTCCATCTTTCCACAACCTTTCTATAACATCCATTTTGTTACGCCATATTTGTGTTTTAAGGCGTTCTTCCTTATCTTTTGACGGTAAAATTCCATAATCAATACCCATTTGCTGTAAATCTGATATTCTTTGAGCTTCTTCAATCATATCTGATATCATATCAGATGCTTTTAAAGCCCAATATTGAATTCGATCATCTTCTGTTAAACCCCCTCTTGATGACCAATCCGGCATGGCTGCAGCTATTGCGTTATCTGATGTATTAGTTACCATATTATAAATGGCATTAATAATATTTTCAGAACCATAATCCTGAAGTCCATTATATTTGGCTCTTAACCAGCCCATTACACGTTGATACCCTCCCTGTGTTTCAAGAGCTCTTTTATATATTTCAAATACTCTTTCAGCTTGCTCTTTCGTTACACGAGCCGGATTTGCTCCATAACCGCCATCGGCTCTATATTGTCCACCAAATAAAGATTGATTAAGACCATACAGTTCTCTTTGAGTACCCTCTACTGTTGAGGTTGTGTCTGTTAGAAATTCTCTAACTCTTGCTAATTCTCTTCCAATATCTCTTGAACGTGGTAGATTGGCGGTGAATAACTGATCTTCAGTATGAAACCTGATTGCAGTCCGTTCAGCTTCTAAAAGTGCTCGGGAGTCTTCCGCATAACCAGATTCTCTTAATGCAGCTACCAAAGCATTTGCTTGCGATGTTAGAACGTTTAATTCTGCTCTTAAAGGGTTAAGAGACTTTGCAAGTTTAACTTTCTTTTTGTTTTTTAATTTTGATTTAGCCATTATTATACCCTCCCGTTTGCGTTAACGCATGATCTGGCTTCTCTTAAACACGCTGAATGAAAAAATATGTAATCCTTTCGCTTACCATTAATATATTTGATATATTCGAAATTATCATAATCAAGTAATGGTTGCTTACATATTGGGCATCTGCACGCATTCTTATATCTTCGTCTTACAGTCTGATTAGCTTCCTGATATGTCATGTAAATCACCTCCTTATTGAGTCTTTATTACTACATTAGAAGCTTCTTTATCTATAGTCGACATTGTAAATGAAAATTTATAATTTTTTACATCACCAAATAAAGTACCCGTAGTCCATTCCTCTGACGGTTTCATATCGAAATTTCCATATACTTTATCAAAATTATCATTTTCATCCGCATCAACTATCCAAATCCTTGCTTTAATCATTTCATTACCTCCTATTAAAATAGGGGCTTTGTTTCCAAAGCCCCTATGCGTTGACGCAACATCAAATTAGATGTTCTTGAACTCAATCTTTACACGAGTTCCATACTTGCAGTCATACTGAACGAACTGCGCTCCAAATTCACCATTCTTGCAGGCTTCAATTGCATTTTTATCTTTGAGAATATTCTCAATGACAATAAGCTGGAATGAGGGAACATTGATAAGCTCTTCCTCAGTTGCAATCCATGCTGAACGATCAGAGATTGCATCGGGGTGCTCTTCTTTGTCGATTTTAGTAATACCAAAAGCAATTACCGGAACGATTTCATCATCATACTTCTTGAAAGCGTCTTCAGTCTTGATGAAGTTGCTCTTGTCCCACAATCCCTCGGGAAGCTCAAATGCAAAGTTGTTGTTAAGTGCCTCAAAGTTAAATGCCATAATAGGCTCCTTTCTGGTAGTTGATTAGGATACCAGCCAAATTAAAATGAAATAAGTTATTTATAACCCTATGCGTTAACGCACAGATGTTATCTGAGTTCCATAGCACTCTCAATTTTCGAGAGCACATAGTGCATATGAATAGCCATATGTAATATCTGGTTAAAATAATCCCCCTGTTCAGCATTGGCAAATACTGCCTCAAATTCTGGAATTTCCATAGCTGTATTTAAAGTAATATCGTCAATGTGCTGATTGTGAAAGAGATTGTATGTTGTATCATAATATTTATGATCGTCTGTCATTTTTATCACCCCTTTCTTATATGTTTTTAATACTCTCCAATTTTCAGGTTTATTGTATTCAATCGGACACGCATACCATTTATCAGTAGAAAAACAAGTACATCCGACATCTTCATCGTGAAATCCGCATTTACAACATTCGTTCATTTACTTCCTCCTGCGTGGGTTAACCCACAAAATTAAAAACGGTCAGTGATTTTTAAGCCCCTATGCGTTAACGCACAATTTCTTTACAGAAATATGATTTCAAATGAAATAATTTCGTCGTTCTCAAATACAGTTGCGTTGACGCACGGGCTTCCTAATAAATAGTAAATATCTGAGACAATAACTTTCATATAGGGTACCTCCTTTCTATATAAATGCGTCGACATTGTGAAATTTTTCACAAAGTCAAATTGTCAGAAAATTTGGCAAATTGTTCGAATTGTGTAAACAATTCAAACAATTCACTTAATTGTCAGACTATTTCAGCGTGTAAACGCTTACATTCAGAATATTCAGATTTGTAAGCGTTAACGCAACAAGTTGTCTGAAAATTCTGAATGTAAGCACTTACATTTGTAAGCGCTTTCATTGTTAAATTTTTAACAATCTTTGGCAAACAAATGTTCGATATGCGTTGACGCAATCGAACAAATGTTTGTATTACATATTTTCGAACACGTGTTCTAAATGTTACTCGGTCTCGGTCTCGGTCTCGGTCTCGGTATCGTCACTCATATAAGTATTGATAAACTCTACAATCTCGCCGATTTTTTCTAGTATGGTCTCGTCTTGCATAATATGAGCGGTTAATGTTGCAATTGCTGATATGCAATACTGTTTATCACTCATTACGACTTCATTTTCGCCGTTTTCGCCGTCAGATAATGTATTATTATCATTGTCACTGTCAGCGCCGTTACTCGTTTTTCTAATGGCTTTTAGCTCGTCTCTGAAATCTTTACAAGTCGCCTCTGGGTGTAACAATTCAGTGTCAATGTAGAGTGCTACAAAGCGCTTTACAATAGCTTCGCACTCTTTTTCGCTGAATTTGTCGCAAGCCGTAAAATCAAGCTTTTCGGCGTTGCTATCGGTCAAGAGTGATAAACACTCTTGTAAGTTAGTAATGCTCGCATTTGTGGGTATTCCGTCTCTAAACTCATATATTGGCGAGCCGTCTTCATTCTTTATAGAATGTGATAAGAAAATGCGGCCGACCCTATTGAGTTTTGATACTTGAGACGCTGAAAGTTTCTTGCTCTGTTTAGCGACATATTCCGATTTCGTCTTGTATCCCTTAAGCGTGATCTGCTTTTCGTCAATCTCTGAAATGTGATACGCTTTCATTTTGTCGCTCATACTTTCAAGATCGGCGATTACGTTGAGTGCGCTTGAATTATAAGCATTTTCACCCTTGATTTTGACGTCACAAGGTTTGCCGTCTTTGTCCGTTCCTTTTGCGATATACTCGCCGTTCTCGTTGAGATATGCGCTTAATAGCGACTTTGTTGCTAATGAGTGCTTTACACTGTCAATGGTAGCGATTTCATTATTCTGTTCGATTTTGGTATTCTTAGACATATATATCTCCTATTCTACCTTGCGTTAACGCAAGGATTTAAACAAGTGTTAAGGTTTCAATGTTTCACGTGAAACATACTTTCAATGTTTCACGTGAAACAATTTGATTGATTTGCGTTAACGCAAGTCAAACGATTGTTTGAAAAATGGGTTACTTTAATAAACGTATACTTACCATATTTTTATGGCAATTCTACCAAGTATCGAACACGTGTTCGCAATATGTATTTTTCAAGGAACAAACTCGGCTATGCCGACACTCAATTTCAATTGAGCTACGCTCATTGTACTTGACAAATGTGAACAAATTAAAGAAAAAATGTAAACATTTATCAAATAAATTATGAACAAATTGTAAATTTGACATAATTTTTTCAAAGTTTGTTCATTTTTCGTTAAAAGTTTATTAATATTGTTTGAATTGTGTCTAAATTTTCAGATAATTGATACACACTTTATCGAAAAACGATAATACAATTCAAATTGTTTATACAATTCATTCAATCCGTATTATTGTACTCAAAATTTGTCAAGTGGTAATATTTACCAAAAATGATAATGAAAATGTGCTTGTCAATATGGCAATATGTACAAAAATACGAAAATTGAATTGTAGTTGTTATTTATGCGTTAACGCAAAGTATTCAGAATATTCTAAACGTAAACGTTTAATATTCTGACAGTTTGTTTGAATTGTTGTGAGCGTGAAATATTGTGATAGTTTTTGTATAAAAATATTTCAAATTGAAAAAAATTTGATGAATTGTCAGAAAATTAAATTGTCAGAAAATTTAAAACGATAGAAATGTTAATTCAGACAATTCCGTTTCAAAAGTTGAATTGTCTTATA
>JAEIGA010009434.1_pt1 | contig 14761 bp, 14 predicted proteins | sample 9270691 | NCBI WGS metagenome assembly JAEIGA01 (sample SAMN17057246, study PRJNA624740) | gut metagenome | biome: biome; isolation source: fecal sample | host: Bos grunniens | place: China: Xizang | collected 2019
GAATAACATAAGTTAATATAATTTTCAAATATTTTTGATTATCTTTTTTTCGACATATAATAGTATATAATATAATATAGTAGAAATTATTGATAATATTAATATACTTGACATTACTAGATTTAAATTAAATATTTGTGAACCATATACTATCAAAAAACCCAAACCTTCTTTTGAAACAAGCATTTCTCCCATAATAACTCCAACAAGTGACATACTGATATTAATTTTAAGGGAACTTATAATAGTCTTATAATTATATGGCAAAATTAAATACATGAATATTTGTAATTTATTACTTCCAAACGATTTTAAAAGTTTTATCATATGAGTATTTGTATTATTAAAAGATTGTAATACAGTTATTATCGTTGTAAATACAGAAATCAATAATGCCATAAAGATAATGGAATTAATATTAGCACCAATCCAAATAATTAAAATTGGACCTAAGGCTACTTTTGGTAGACTATTTAATATAGTTAAAAACGGATCAATAACCTTATTAAAAAATTTATTCCACCATAATAAAGCAGAAAATAGTATTCCAATAATTGTCCCTAAAGCAAAACTTAAGAGTGTTTCGTAAACAGTAATTACAATATGTAGAAAAAGATTGTTATTAGACATTGTAAAAATAGATTTTAATATCAAGAGAGGACTCGATAAAATAAATGTATTAATAGCACCTAAATCAGCTAATAATTGCCAAATGACTAGACATAATATTACACACATTAATTGTGTAAACCTAATATAATATTTTGTTTTTTTTATTTGTTTTAAATATAATTTATGTTCTTCACTATACATTTTTTTTAAAATCGCTCAATATCTCTTTAAAATATTTATTCATCTTTGGGTCTAGTCTTTTTTCAATAGGTGTTAATTTGTTATCGATATCAATTTTATATTCCTTAACAATTTTAGCAGGTGCCTTTGATAATAAAATTATTCTATCTGACATACAAATTGCTTCTTCAATATCATGTGTCACTAAAATAACTGATTTATTTTCATTTTTTATAATATTATATACATCATTTGAAACATCTATTCTTGTTTGTGAATCTAATTGCGAAAATGGTTCATCTAATAATAATACATCAGGTTTTAATGCTAATGTCCTTATTAATGCGGCTCTTTGTTTCATTCCACCAGATAATTGATTAGGAAATACATTTTTAAAAGAAGCTAGGTTGTATTTTTCAAGTAATTCATTAACATATTTTATATTCTCAGGAGTAAATTGTTTTTTAATTTTTAAACCAATTATACAATTTTCGTAAATATTCAGCCAATCGAATAATAAATCATTTTGAAGCATATAACCAAAGGAAAAACTATTATTAATTTCGCCAGAACTTTTAGTTTCAACTCCAGCTAAAATAGATAAAATTGTTGATTTTCCACATCCTGATGGACCAATAATTGAAATTATTTCATTGCTTTTTAGATCAAAGCTTATATCTTCTAGTGCTTCTATTTCATTTTTTTCTGTATGGTATCTTTTTTTTAAATTTTTAATATTTAACATCTTATCACCACTATATTTTATGACACTATATATTATTCGTTAAAAAAACTATTATTTCTAATAGTTTTATTTTTGGCTAAATTCATTATTTACAAGTTTATCAAAATCTTTTTTTAGTGTATTATCATTAATAATGTCGAAAATATGTAAAAAATCATCTTTATTAATATAAGTAGTTTTATACCATGCGTCTATATCTTTATATCTAGTAATTATATTTGATAAATCATTTATATTAGAATCTGGAAATTGATTGATAATTTCTTCTGCAACTACTTTAGAATCATTATTATGAATAAAATCTAATCCTTTTTGTAAGGCTTTATTAAATTTTTTAATTGTTTCTGGATTATTTTTTATAAAACTTTTTTTTGCATTAAATGAAGTATAAGGTACCGTTCCAGCTAGTTCTCCAACTGAAGCAACTACATATCCTAATTTTTCTTTTTCTATATTTGTTGCATTAGGTTCAAATAATGTTACAAAATCACCAAGACCTCCAACGAATGCACCTTCCATTGCTGCAAACGCTATACTTGTATCTATATTCAAATCTTTTTTTGGATCAATTTTATTAATTTTTAGTGCATATTCAAATGTCATCTCTGGCATACCACCTGATTGTGTAAAAGATTAAAATTAAAATTAAAAAAATTATGATATAATTAAAATAGGTGAGAGTATATGAAAAGGGTTTTAATTGAATTAAAAGATATAAAGAAACAATATAATAATCGAGTAATTATTAAAGATTTAGATTTAAATATTTATGAAGGAGAATTTTTAACTTTATTAGGTTCATCTGGATGTGGTAAGACTACAATTTTACGTATGATTTCTGGAATGGAAGATGTTACTAGTGGTAGTATTTTTATGAACGGTAAAGATATTACATCTTTAGAACCTATGAAAAGAGAAATTAATACAATTTTTCAAAACTATGCCTTATTTTCACATATGTCAATTGAAAAAAATATAGGTTTTGGTTTGAAAATGAAAAAAGTCGATAAAGATGAAATAAAAAAAGAAGTTAAAAAAATGCTTTCCTTAATTAAACTAGAAGGCTATGAAAATAGGAAACCTAGTCAACTATCTGGTGGAGAACAACAACGTGTTGCAATTGCTAGGGCATTAATTAATAATCCTAAAGTATTATTACTAGACGAACCTCTATCAGCACTTGACAAAAAGTTAAGAAAAGAAATGGAAATAGAGTTAAAAATGTTACAACAAAAACTTGGTATAACATTTATCTATGTAACACATGATCAAGAAGAAGCACTTACTATGAGTGATAGAATTATAATACTAAAAAATGGCAAAATAGAACAAATTGATACACCTCAAAATATTTACAAATATCCAAAATCGAAATATGTTGCTGATTTTATTGGCGATTCAAATATTTTTGATGGATATGTTAAAAGCTATACAAAAAATAAATGTATCATAAAGGTAGATAAAGTAGGGGAGTTTGAAATTGAAAATAAAAATTATGAAGAAAATGATAAAGTTACTATCATGATAAGACCAGAAAATTTTAGAATTGCTAAAAAAGGATTAGAAGTTTATAAAAAAGAATTTATTTATAATGGTTCAACAGCTAAATTATTATGTAAGACAAAAGATAATTTCGATATAATTGTATCTATAAATCCAAATGATTTTCAGGAAGAACTTGAAGATGTTTTATATCTAGAATGGGATAAAGAGGATATAGTAGTAATAAATGAAAAAGTTGTTTAATTTTGCTCTTGTTGTACCAGTTATTATTTATTCAATTTTTTTAATAGCACTCCCAATCCTGTATATTTTTATACTTAGTTTTCTAAAAAACGATTTTTATGGTGGTATTATAAATGAAGTAACACTGAATAATTATTTATCATTGCTTGATTTTGTTTATTTAAAAGTATTTTTAAAGTCATTTTTAGTTGCATTAATCACAACAATATTATGTATCATAATTGCATATCCATTTTGTATTTTTGTATCTAAAAAAAGCAGTTATGCAAAAAAAATATTTATGACATTGGTTATAATTCCATTTTTAACAAATTCATTAATTAGAACATATGGAATTATAATTCTTCTAAGAAAAGAAGGAATAATTAATATTTTATTGCAATCATTAAATATTATTGATAACCCAATACAACTTATGTATAACGATTTTGGAATTATATTTGGTATGGTTTATACACTTTTACCATTTATGATTTTACCTTTATTCAGTTCTGTTGACAAAATTAATCCGTCAATAATAGAAGCTGCAAGTGATTTAGGTGCTAACAAAAGTAAAATATTTAAAGAAATTATATTGCCTCAAACAATCCCAGGACTTTTCAATGGTTCATTAATGGTTTTTATACCTACAATTGGATTTTTCTTTATATCAGATATTATTGGAGGAGGAAAACTTATGCTGTTAGGAAATTTAATTAAAAATCAATTCCTAACTGCTAGAAATTGGCCATTTGGCGCAGCAATTTCTATAATATTAATATTAATAACATTCTGTTTAGTTAAAATTTATAAAAAACTAGGTGGAGATATGGATGAGTTAGGAGGATTTTAATGAAAAAAAATTTATTTAAAAATTTATATATTTTTCTAGTATTTCTTTTCCTATATCTACCAATTCTTGTTTTAGTATTTTATTCGTTTAACGATTCCAACTTAAATGTTGTTTGGAAAGGATTTACTTTTAAATGGTATAAACTTCTTTTTGAAAATAGATCACTTTTAGAGGCGTTGAAAAATACTTTAATTGTATCTGTGACTAGTACTTTTTTTTCAACAATTATCGGAACTTTATCAGCGATAGGTTTGAAAAAAGCAGAATTTAAATTTAAAAAAGTAATAAATGATTTATTATATATTCCTATTGTAATCCCTGAAATTGTATTAGGAATTGCATTATTATCTATATTTACACTTACAAAAATTGAGCTTGGTATGTTTACGTTAATATTATCTCATATTGCATTTTCTATCCCATTTGTAATTATAAGTGTTAGAGGAGTATTAGATAGTCTAAATCCTCATTTAGATGATGCATGTAGAGATTTAGGAGCATCTGAATTTAAAACATTATGGTATGTTACATTACCATCATGTGCATCTGGTATTTTTTCTGGAGCATTATTAGCATTTACATTATCTTTAGATGATGTAATAATAAGTTATTTTACTGCAGGTCCTGGAAGTAATACATTACCATTAAAAATTTATTCAATGATAAAATCAGGTATCACTCCAGATGTAAATGCGTTATCATCAATAATCTTATTAATAACTATTATAGTTCTAACAATTTCAACTATTATAGAAATAAGAAAAATAAAGAGGAGTGTAAATTATGAAAAATAAATTACTTTTATTTTTACTAATGTTTACAATGTTATTTACAACAGCCTGTGAAAAAGAAGAAAAAAATGAAATTGATATATTAAATTGGTCTTCTTATATACCAGATAGTGTAATTAGAAAATTTGAAAAAGAAACAAATATAAAAATCAACTATAGTACTTATTCTTCTAATGAAGAACTTCTTGCAAAAGTAGGAACCTCAAGTAAAGGGACATATGATTTGATTTTTCCAAGTGATTATATGGTTGAACTTATGATAAAACGTAATATGCTTGAAAAAATAGATAAAACAAAGCTTAAAAATATAGACAATTTAAATGAAAAACATTTAAATTATGAATTTGATAAAAATAATGAATATAGTTTGCCATTTTTAATGGCTACAACAGTAATAGCCTATAATAAGGAGAATATATTAGATGATATAAAATCATATAAAGATTTATTAAATCCAAAATTTAAAAATAATATTGTCCTTATTGATGATCAAAGAATTATTATTGGTGCATCATTATTAGCAAATGGTTATAATATGAATTCAACAAATAAAAAGGAACTTGAAAAGGCAGAAAAATGGTTATTGAAATTAAAAGAAAATGTTAAAGCATTTGATAGCGATAGTCCAAAAAATTTCTTAATATCAAACGAAGTTGATATTGCTCTTATATGGAATGCTGAAGCTGCATTAGCATCTTATGAAAACCCTAATATTGAAATAGTATACCCTAAAGAAGGTATTGCAAAAAGTTTAGATAATTTTGCTATACCTAAGGGTGGGAAAAATAGGGAAAATGTATATAAGTTTATTGATTATATTTTAAGACCGGAAATTATGAAAGAAATTATTGAATCTTATCCATATAAAAATGTTAATTCCAAAACAGAACGTATTCTTTCATATAATTATTTATTTAATAAAGCAGCTAATGTTGATGATGAAACAATACAAAATGGTTATTTTGTAAAAAATATTGATTCACATATTAAAGAATATGATAAAATTTGGGCTAATATTAAATAGTAAATAACATGTATACAAAATATGTTATTATTGAAATCTAATTTATTTTATGTTAAACTAAAATTGATAATAGAGGAGGTATATATATGGCTAGAGTAAAAGATTTTGTTGATACTCAAAATTTTACTAAAGAAGAACTTCTTGATATGGTAAACGTCGGTTTACTTATGAAAGAAAATTTAAAAAAAGGTTTTCCTTTAAATGTTTTATATCATAAAACATTAGGTATGATTTTTGAACAATCTTCAACAAGAACTCGTGTTTCATTTGAAACAGCAATGACTCAACTTGGTGGTCATGCGCAATATTTAGCGCCAGGACAAATTCAATTGGGTTCACATGAATCATTAAGTGACACTGCTCAAGTTTTATCAAGACTTGTAGATATTTTAATGGCTCGTGTACAAAAACATGAAAGTGTTGAACAATTAGCTCAATACGCAACTATCCCAGTTATTAATGGGATGAGTGATTACAATCACCCTACACAAGAATTAGGGGATGTTACTACTATGTTCGAACATATGCCAGAAGGTAAAAAATTCGAAGATTTAAAAGTAGTATTTGTAGGAGATGCTACACAAGTATGTGCATCTTTATCAATGATTGTTACTAAATTAGGAGGAAACTTCGTTCAATTTGGACCTGAAGGATTCCAATTAAAAGATAACTTTAGAAAAATAGCTGAAGAAAACTGTAAAGTTTCTGGTGGCTCATTCTTAGTTACAGATAATGCTGAAGAAGCATTAAAAGATGCAGACTTCATCTATACTGATGTTTGGTATGGATTATATGAAGCTGAACTTTCTGAAGAAGAAAGAATGAAAATCTTCTATCCAAAATATCAAGTTAATATGGATATGATTAAAATGGCAGCACCACATGTTAAATTTATGCACTGCTTACCAGCTACTAGAAATGAAGAAGTTACTGATGAAGTAATTGATTCAGAATATTCTATAGTATTTGATGAAGCAGAAAATAGATTAACTGCTATGCGTGCATTATTAGTATTCTTCATGGATAAAATGGAAGAAGTAACAGAAATTTGTAATAAAAATTTAGGAAAATAGGAGTAGTTTAATATGGGCAAAAAGAAAAAGAAATTTAAATTAATGGATGCCATATTAGCTACTGTATGTATCACATTAGTAGCTGAATCAGTAACTCCTTCAGCAGCTATTGGGAATTCTCAATACTTCTGGTGGATTTTACTAATTGTGGCATTCTGTGTACCTTATGGTCTTATTTCTGCTGAACTTGGAAGTACTTTCCCAAGTGACGGTGGTATGTATGACTGGGTAAAAAAAGCATTTGGTCCAAAAATGGGTGCAAGAGTTGCATGGAATTATTGGATTAATTTCCCATTATGGATTGCATCATTAGCAGTAGCTGTTACTGATGTAATTGCGGGAATTTTTGAAATTGAATTAGGAATTGTAGCATTATTAGTTCTACAATTAGGTTATACTTGGTTAGTAAGTATATTAGGTACAATGAGAATTGGTGAAAATAAATGGATCGTTAACATCGGTACATTCTTCAAAATTCTTTTCATGGTAAGCTTAGGTTTATTAGGTATCTATGTATATGCTAAAACTGGTGAAAGTGCTAATCCAATCCAAAGTGTTTCTGATTTATTACCAGCTATGGATTTAGCAGGATTATCATTCTTATCAGTAATTATATTTAATTTCTTAGGATTTGAAGTTGTTGCAACATTTGCAGAAGATATGGAAGATCCTAAAAAAGAAATCCCTAAAGCTTTAATAATAGGTGGGTCATTAATGGCTATATTCTATTTATTACCAGCAACAGGGGTAAATATTGCAATGTCATTAGAACAAGCTGAATCAGCAGGTATTACTGAAAGTTTCGCTATTTTATTAACAAAACTTGGTGTAGGTGCTGATGCTGTTAGAATCATTGTAATTTCAGTAGGTTTAATGTTTATTTATACAATGATTGCGAACATTGTTTCATGGTCATTTGGTGTTAACTCAGTAGCTAAATACAGTGCTGAAGATGGAGGACTTCCAAAATTATTTGCTAAAACAAATAAAGAAGATGTTCCACATGTTGCTTCAATTTTAAATGGTATTGTAGCTTCTGTAATTATCGTTGTTGGAATGGTAATGGATAATTTATCAGAAAATGCTAGTAACTTATTCTGGACATTCTTCTCATTTAGTTTAGTAACATTATTATTAAGCTATGTTCCATTATTCCCAGCATTCTTAAAATTAAGAAAAACTGATAAAACAAAAAGAGAATATAAAGTTCCAGGTAACAATTTAGTTATTAATTTAATGACATACGTACCATTTATATTATTAATTCTTGGTATTGTATTCACATTATTTGGAGATTTCTCAAAAGAATATATTGATGCAAACTTACCACTTATTATTGGTGTAATTGTTTCATTAATTATTCAAGAAATTTTAGCAGCAATGGTTAAAGAAGAAAATGAAGAACCAAAAAAAGCTGCAAAAGCAAATAAATCTAATTAATTTTGGTTACGTTAGTATTAATTATAATTAAACAATTGCCCTATAATATATTGTTTAGTTACCCTAATAATTAATATTATGTAATATATTTTGGTAAAAATAAGTTCCAATTTTTATCAATTTGAATAATTGTATGACTCTTTAAAAAAGGGCTAAGAAGGAGAAATGAATTATGAAAAAATTAGATAGTTGTCCAAAAGCAGACGGATACAGAATGCCTGCAGAATTTGAGGAACATGCAGGAACATATATGATATGGCCAGAACGTCCAGATAATTGGCGTAATGGTGCAAAACCGGCACAAAAAGTATTTACTGAAGTAGCTAATACTATTGGTAAGTATGAGCCGATAACAGTATGCGTTAGCGATGCACAATATCAAAATGCTAGAGGAATGCTAGCTGACTACGTACGTGTAGTTGAAATGAGTAATGATGACTCATGGATGAGAGACTGCGGTGCTACATTTGTTATAAATGACAAAGGTGGTTTACGTGCAGTTGACTGGTCATTTAACGCATGGGGAGGACTTGTAGATGGTTTATATTTCCCGTGGGATAAAGATGACCGTGTTGCTAGTAAAATGTGTGAATTAGAACAAGCTGATCGTTATCGTTTAGATGACTTCATTCTTGAAGGTGGTTCAATCCATGTCGATGGTGAAGGAACTGCTATGGTTACTGAAGAATGTTTACTTTCTGAAGGACGTAACTCACATTTAACTAAAAAAGAAATTGAACAAAAATTGAAAGATTATTTAAATGTGGAAAAAGTCTTATGGGTACATGAAGGTATTTATAATGACGAAACTAATGGCCACATAGATAATATGGCAAATTTCGTTCGTCCAGGTGTCATTGCATTAGCATGGACAGATGATAAAAACGATCCACAATATAAGAGAAGTAGTGAAGCTCTTGAGTATTTAGAAAATGAAACTGATGCTAAAGGTAGAAAAATTAAAGTTGAAAAAATTTATACTCCATCACCAGTTTTAATTACTAAAGAAGAAAGTGAAGGTGTAGATGCTGTTGATGGTACTCTTCCACGTCAAGAGGGAGATAGACTTGCAGCTTCTTATGTAAACTATTATACAGGTAATGGATTCGTTGCAGTTCCTGTGTTTGGAGATCCAAACGATGAGTTAGCGATTAAAAAATTACAAGAATTGTATCCAGATCGTAAAATAGAACCTATTTATGCTCGTGAAATCTTATTAGGTGGCGGAAATATCCACTGTATTACTCAGCAGGTTCCAAAAGCCAAATAAAAGTACTGAAAAGTACTTTTTTTGTTTGTAGTTTTATAATTATTTGTGATATACTTATATTATAGGGTAGGATAAATCCGGGTATCTTATTCTATAAATTAAGGAAGGTGATTTTATGGGAGCTATTCATGTAACAAGTGAGATCAAACCATTAAAAAAAGTTTTACTACATCGTCCAGGGAAAGAATTATTAAATTTAACACCTGAAACATTAGAAAGACTTTTATTTGATGATATTCCTTTTTTAAGGGATGCTCAAAAAGAACACGATGAGTTCGCAGGTATCTTAAAAGATAATGGAGTCGAAGTTGTATATCTTGAGGATTTAATGGCAGAAACATTAAAACTAAATCCAGAAGTTAAAAATAAATTCTTAAAACAATTTATTTATGAAGCTGGAATTAGAACTCCAAGATATAAAAATGTTGTATATGATTTTCTAAATAATATTAATGACCCTAAAGAATTAGTTTTAAAAACTATGGAAGGTATAAATATAAATGAACTAGATTTAGATGATGGTGATGATGAAGATTCACTAGTTGATTTAATATCAGAAGATTCTAAATTTGTTGCAGACCCTATGCCAAATTTATATTTTACTAGAGATCCATTTGCTAGTATCGGTGATGGTGTAAGTTTAAATAGAATGTATTCAGTAACTAGAAATCGTGAAACGATTTATGCTGAATATATATTTGAATATCATCCTGATTTTAAAGGCCAAGTTGATAAATATTTTGACAGATATAACGCTTTCCATATTGAAGGTGGAGATATCTTAAATCTTAATGAACATGTACTTGCAGTTGGAATTTCTCAAAGAACATGCCCTGACGCTATTGAATTATTAGCAAAAAATGTTTTTGCAGATGAAGAATGCAAGATTGATACAATTTTAGCTTTTAATATTCCAAATACTCGTGCCTTTATGCACTTAGACACTGTATTTACTCAAATTGACTATGATAAGTTCACTTATCATCCAGGAATTATGGGTACATTAGAAGTGTTTGAAATTACAAAAGGTAAAGAAGAAGACGAAATTAAAGTTAAAAAAATGTCAAACACATTAGAAAAAATTCTAGAAAAATATTTAAAACGTGATATTACATTAATTCCTTGTGCTGGTGGCGATAGAATTGCTGCTGAACGTGAACAATGGAATGATGGTTCTAATACATTATGTATAGCACCTGGTGTAGTAATCGTTTATGACAGAAATGACATTACAAATGCTTTATTAAAAAAACATGGTATTAAAGTATTAGAAATGTCAAGTGCTGAATTATCTCGTGGCCGTGGTGGTCCAAGATGTATGAGCATGCCTCTAATCAGAGAAGACTAGAAAGGATAAATATTTATGGCAATTAACTTAAGTGGAAGAAGTTTTTTAAAACTATTAGATTTTTCAAGTGAAGAAATTCGTTATTTATTAGATGTTTCAAAAGAATTTAAGAAACTAAAATTAACAAATACTCCTCACAAATATTTAGAAGGTAAAAATATAGCATTACTATTTGAGAAAACATCTACTAGAACAAGATGTTCGTTCGAAGTAGCAGGTTATGATTTAGGAATGGGTGTAACATTCTTAGATCCAGGTAGTTCTCAAATGGGTAAAAAAGAAAGTATAGCAGATACTGCAAGAGTATTAGGAAGACTATACGATGGTATTGAATATCGTGGATTTAGTCAAGAATTAGTTGAAGAAATGGCTGAAAAAGCAGGAGTTCCAGTATGGAATGGCTTAACAGATGATTTCCATCCAACTCAAATGCTTGCAGATTTACTTACTATCGAAGAAAATTTTGGATACCTTAAAGGCTTAAACTTTACTTTTATGGGAGATGCAAGAAACAATGTTGCTAATTCATTAATGGTAGCATGTGCTAAAATGGGTCTAAACTTTACTTGTTGTGGACCAAAAGAACTTTTCCCAAAAGAGGAATTAGTTAAAGAGTGTGAAAAAATAGCTAAAGAAAATGGATGTACAGTAAGATGTACTGATAATGTAGAAGAAGGGACAAAAAATGCTCATGTAATTTATACTGACATTTGGGTTTCTATGGGTGAACCTGATGAAATTTGGGAATCTCGTACAAAACTTTTAAGCCCTTATCAAGTAAACAAAAAAGTAATGAATAATGCTCATAAGGATGCAATATTCTTACATTGTTTACCATCTTTCCATAATTTAGACACAACTATTGGAAAAGAAGTGCACGAAAAATTTGGATTCAAAGAAATGGAAGTTACTGACGAAGTATTTGAATCTAAACAATCAAAAGTATTTGATGAAGCAGAAAATAGAATGCATACAATCAAAGCTGTTATGTATGCAACATTAAAATAACATCAAAGAATAGAAAGTAGGTTTACTCTATGAGTAAAAAAATCGTAATTGCATTAGGTGGTAATGCATTAGGAAATACTCCGGAAGAACAATTAGAATTAGTAAAACAAACTGCTAAATCTATTGTTGAATTAGTAAAAGACGGCAATGATGTTGTCGTTGCTCATGGTAATGGTCCACAAGTTGGTATGATTAATCTAGCAATGGATTTCTCAAGCAACAATGGTGGTAATACTCCAGGTATGCCATTCCCTGAATGTGGAGCTATGAGTCAAGGTTATATTGGATATCATTTACAACAATCAATTCAAAAAGAATTAGCTAAACAAGGAATTGATAAAAAATGTGCAACTATTGTTACACAAGTTGTTGTTGATGAAAATGATCAAGCGTTTGCAAATCCAACTAAACCTATCGGTTCATTCTATTCAAAAGAAGAAGCTGATAAAATAGCAAACGAAAAAGGATTTACATTTGTAGAGGATGCTGGTAGAGGATATAGACGTGTTGTTCCATCTCCAAAACCAGTAGATATCGTAGAATTAGATATCGTAAATCAATTAGTAAATAACGGAAATGTTATTATTACTGTTGGTGGTGGCGGTATCCCTGTTGTTAAAAAACAGGATGGACTTGAAGGTGTTGCTGCTGTAATAGACAAAGACCGTTCAAGTGCAAAATTAGCAAGCTTATTAAAAGCTGATGTATTATTAATACTTACAGCTGTTGAACAAGTTTGTATTAATTTTAATACACCAGAAGTGCAAAGTTTAAAAGAAATGACAGTTGAAGAAGCAAGAAAACATATTGAAGATAAACAATTCGCTCCTGGAAGTATGTTACCAAAAGTAGAAGCATGTATTGATTTCGTTTTAAATAACGAAGAAGGTACTGCAATAATTACTTCACTTGAAAAAGCATTAGATGCTTTACATGGTGAAACAGGAACATATATAAAAGTAAAATAATATAAAAAGAGGTTAAGTATGGCAAAGAAAAAAGTTAAAGAATCACGTTTCAAAATGCCTTCAGCTTTTAGCGTTTTACTTTTAATTATAATTGTTCTTTCAATAGTTACAAATTTAATTAAAAGTGACGCTGTAACAGGGGCAGATTTACCTCTAGTTGTTATGTCACCAATCTTAGGATTTGTTGATGCACTAGATGTTGCTCTGTTTGTTATGATTATTGGTGGATTTTTAGGAGTTGTTACTAAAACTGATGCTTTACAAGCAGGGATTTCAAAAGTAGTTGAAAAACTAAAAGGAAAAGAAAATATTTTAATTCCAGTTCTTATGTTTATTTTCTCAATTGGAGGAACAACATATGGAATGGCAGAAGAAACAATTGCATTTTATGCATTAATTGTTGGTACAATGATGTTTGCTGGATTTGATAGCTTAACAGGTGCTGCAGTAATTTTACTTGGTGCTGGTGTTGGGGTATTAGGTTCAACTGTTAACCCTTTTGCTATTGGAGCTGCTATTGACGCTTTACCTGAAGGTATTGAAGTTAGTCAAGCTGCAATTATTGGGTTAGGAGCAATTTTATGGATTTCATCTTATTTAATTGCTACATTCTTTGTAATGAAATATGCTAAAAAAGTTAAAGAAAAAAAATCAAACACTTTATTATCAAAAGAAGAAGTTAAAGCTTCTGAAGCTGTTTATTTAAAAAAGGATGAAGAAAATGCTGAAGTTCCAAAATTAACAGGTAGAAGACAAGCTGTTTTATGGATTTTCGGATTCTCATTCGTTGTTATGATTTTAAGTTTACTTCCATGGTGGAGTTTTGGAGTTGAAATTTTCAACAAAACAACTGATTGGTTAGTAGGAATTCCATTCGGAGATTGGTATTTCCAAGAATTATCTGCATGGTTCTTCTTAATGGCTATATTAGTTGGTATTGTATATGGATTAAAAGAAAAAGAAATCGTAGATTCATTTGTAGCTGGTGCTGCAGACATGATGGGTGTTGCATTAGTTATTGCTGTTTCTCGTGGTATCTCTGTAATTATGACTGAAACAGGTTTAGGAGATTATATTTTAATTAATGCTGCTGAAGCATTAAGAGGAGTAAATTCTTCATTATTTACAGGATTATCATATTTCTTATATTTAGGATTATCATTCTTAATTCCATCAACTTCAGGATTAGCTGGTGCTTCAATGCCTATTATGGGTGGATTAACTGAAGCATTACAATTAAGTCCAGAAGTTATGATTATGATCTTCTGTTCAGCTTGTGGTGTTGTTAACTTAGTTACACCAACATCTGCAGTTGTAATGGGTGGTCTTGCAACTTCAAAAGTAGAATTCTCTACATGGTTAAAATTTGTATGGAAAGTTTTACTTTCATTAATTGTTGCAAATATTGTTATTTTAAGTATTGCAATGGTTATTTTATAAGAGAAATATTTATTATTTCTCTTTTTTTTGGTATAATGAAATTGTATAAACTCATTACATTTTATTAAAGGATTGATAATATAGTGAAGGTTTTACAAAATACAAAGCCTCTTAACGAACTTTTATATGATTTAGATGATATAGCAAGTCAAGGATTTGATTGTATTCAAATAAATCCTATACAACCATTAAAGGAAAATAAACGATATCCTTGGTGGTTATCATATCAACCTGTTGATTTTAGTATTGGAAATTGGGTAGGGAGTAGAGATGATTTAATTAGA
>JAEIGA010009435.1_pt1 | contig 14759 bp, 20 predicted proteins | sample 9270691 | NCBI WGS metagenome assembly JAEIGA01 (sample SAMN17057246, study PRJNA624740) | gut metagenome | biome: biome; isolation source: fecal sample | host: Bos grunniens | place: China: Xizang | collected 2019
ACGATGAAATCCAATTCTTCCATAGTCATACCGCCATCCTCCATATTTGGTTTGCACATGGGTCATACTTCGCCACTTCGCAGTTGGGGTATAGGCGGCATTTCTCCTGGGCACGCGATAGGTCGCTTGTGCTCCACGCGGGTCCCATAGGGTAGCGACCGAGATACGGATTAAATCTCGTATCGTCCCAATACTCCTCACAACGAAAGTCTATAGGTTTCGTTTGGCATAGACACTGCAAGGTCTTTGTGTTGATGATAATGTAGTTCATAATTCTCTATAATTTAAGTTAGACATAGGTACATAGCACCCCCATGGAGCGCAAACTCCATAGGGGCAATAAACCTCACGCAGAGGCGCAGAGTACACAGAGGCGCACACGCATAGCTTGTGCTTACCATCCGGACGGCACACGCGAGCGATAGCAAGGCGTGACTCTGCGTTCTCTGCGCTTTCTGCGTGAGCCATAATCATTCAGCGTGAGGCATACCGAAGATTTTATCTTCAATCTTGCCAAGGCGCATAGTGAACTTGCGCCCAATCTTTGTGGTCTGAAGCTGGCGCACGAGCCATAGCAGATACACCATAGCAAACACGTTGATATACCACGTTTCGGGGTTGCCGTTGAACACCAACACCACGGGCATAGTCATAGCCATAGCCACCAACAGTACACACAGATCCTTACGATTTAATCTTTTCATAATTCCAAAATGTTTTAGTTAGACATAGGCACACCACACCCGATCAAGAATGTGGTATACAAGTTTTAGTGTATAGTGATCCCGAGCGGGATGCTATACGAATTAAAGTCGGCTTGTGTCAAGCCATACAGCGCAATACACGTGCGCACGCGGTCGGCAATATCAGCCTTGAATAGTGCCACTTCTTTGTCCGATATAGGAGTAAAGCCGTGGCGTGTTATCTCTCCGCGTTCATACTTAACGCGGTCGTCCATACGCTTTTTTAGTGCTTCATAGCGCACAGCAATAGTGGATACGGCAAAGCGTTTCGGGTCGCGCTGCCGTAGTTGCATTATACGTTCGTAATCGTTCATAATTCCTCCTTTTGTTTTTAATCCATAGAAGCCCCACACGCTGCAAAGCGCATAGGGCAATATGTCTAATATCTCAACAGCACAGGCACACCGATAGCGCATAGGCTGCAGCCGTGGGTGTAGGTAGTGCAAAAGCACTACACCACACCACACACCACACCCACACACCAAACGAAAGCACACCACGAAAAAAGGCGTACTTTCTCCGTTCAAGTTTTTACACTTGTTGGAACGTGTGCCAAATCAAACACACTTAAAATAGAATTATAACACACGGCAAAGCGTTTGCCGTGGCTCGTTCGTTGCTGCTCGTTGGCTGCATCCGCTTTCGTGTGGCTGCTGCTCCGTGGCTGCTCCGTTCGTGCCTTTGTGGATCGTTTGCCGTGCTTGCTTCGTGCTGCTCGTTGGCTGCTCGTTGCTTGCTTTTGGCTCGTTTGCCGTGTGTTTACTCGTTACGTGCATTATATCCGTTTTTACGGCTTATAAGAAGCACGTAACAAGTAGAAAACAAAATTATACGTTCGTGTATCTCGTACGTTGAACGCTTTTAAAATACTAACGAAATACACGTTTACAAATAGTTTTCAATGCTCCGAAATACTTGCTATTTGCTTATATCTTTCGTGTGTTCACGTTTTGCACGTTACTAACTCCGAAAGCGTTTATTTCGCTTTCTTTTGCCGTTATTAGTTACCTTCACACACGGACGCGATGCTTAATTTTATACGTGTTTATTCACGTTGGCTTGAATTGTGGAGTTTCAAGCATCCACGGAGTGCATACACTCCAAACGATTTGCCGTTAGTCACAATTTGCAAAAGACAGTTTTACACGCTTGTAAATAGTTGCTTTTGCTCGTTTGTGCTCCGTTCTCGTTGCAGCCGTGCACGTTTCAGTGCTGAAGGCTCGTTTATTGCAACTTATTAAAAGTATTTGTAAGCGTTTGCCGTGCTCCATGCACGGCAAACGCTTTGCACGTGTTTATGCTGCTTGTTGCTGCTCGTTGGCTGCTGCTTCGTTGGCTTGCTGCTCGTTGGCTGCTGCTTGCTGCTTTGCTTGCTTCTTTGCTTGCTTCTTTGCCTTTCGTGCTTCTGCTCGTTTGGCTGCTTTATACTTTGCATATTCTACAACGTAAGCATCCAACGAAAGCAAATATTTTAATATAGACGATGCCGTGAAATTCACGATAGGAACATAATAAAGTCCGCTTTTCTCGTCTAAACTTTTGGATATATCCAAAACAATATCCAAAGCGTTTAAGTATCTGTAAGATAGTTTGGCAAAGTCCGTTTTGTCGGACTTTTTACGCGTTTCTGCTATGCACGTGTACGGCTGTCCGTCTGCATCCGTGAACGTGTAGCACTTATATAACGAGCGGACAAACTCCAAACGGAAAAATTCGTTTACGTCCGTTTTTGTTATCGTTGCAAGATAATCAAAAGCCTTTGTAGTGCTTTCTATTTGCTTGTACTGCTCCGACAATACAAAAAGATTTGCTTCTAATGTTTTACGAAATTCTTTGTTATCGTCTACGATAGTCTTTTTTGTGCTTTTTACGCGTTCATCGTCAATGATAACGGATTGCACTTTATCCGCTTCGTTTGGCTGCTGCTCGTTGGCTGCTGCTTCGTTTGTTACTTGTACGTTTACATTCTCGTTTTGCTTCTTTGTTTTCATAACTCCAAAAATTAAATGTTTATAAATAGGTAAATAAATCTTTCTTTTATAACTTTGCAAACAAAAAGGAGCGGATAGGCTTTGCAGCCTATCCAAACACGAAATTTTTACTTTTTCCTGTTTTTCTTGTTGCTTTGCACGCTGCTAACCAACGGACAAAGAATATTTACAAGATAGTAAACAATTTCGAGCCAAAATTTAATTTTTTCCATACTTTAATAAATTAAATGTTTGTACTCCTTTTTGCCGTGGCTCGACCCACGGCTTTTTTGTTGCAAAATTTCAAAAAACGCTTTGTTTGTTCGTTTGAACGTGACAAAGGTAAAAACACTTTTTTTCGCTGCAAACATTATTTGCACTTTTTTCGTTTATTTTCTTTGTTTTTGCACTTTTTTTCGCGTTTCATTATTTTTATATCTTGTTTTGTAATTTCAGAAATAGCAAAACAAGTATTTTTGCATCCGTTTTCGTTTTCGCTGCTCGTTGCTTTTTGTTCGCTCCTGGAACGTTTGCCGTATGTTTGTTCGTTTCGTTCTTTTGGATCGTGTGCATCCGCTTTCGTTCGGTGTGCTTGCATCCGCTTCGTTCGGTGTGCTTGCATCCGCTTTCGTTCGGTGTGGCTGCATCCGCTTTCGTTCGGTGTGTTTGCATATATGCACACACCACACACACCAACAAGGACGGACACCCCACCGAGCGCGGCCCGGGGTCATCTTCGCGAATCGGGCCGAAAAAATGTGGCTACCCCTCGAAAAATCGGGGGATAAACAGCGTGTCAGATTTACGCTAATTTTCCCAACAAGGATTTGAGTGCCAAAATATTGGGCGTTTTTTCCGCGCAGATTTGACGTCCGCTTTCGCGGCGGACGGAAAACACCGTCCACATACCCTATATAAAAGAAAAATCCCTACCGTCAGGCAGGGATTCTCAGGGGTGGGTGGGCGGGATAATAGGGGTTGTCATTCAGTATCGTCACACACGAGCTCTATAGATAATAGGCGAGCAGCAATCTCTGCTGTAATCAAGTTTATCTCCATTATCTCCTCCTCTGTAAACGACACAGCATTCACCTTCTCTTGCAGATTACGCATGCGGTTTACATACCACATACGATTCTTATCCATTCGCTCTACATATATGTACGGCATACGCACATCGTCGAGCTTCTCGTTTATCTGATCTATTACATACTGTCGGTCATTGGTATATATTATTTTCAACGATGCCAGCCTATTGGCTATACGCCAAATGGCAAAGTTTATGATGTCGAGTTGCGCCTGATTGATGGTTCGCTTGATACGCTTAGGGTAGAGCCATTTGCTATCCTTACCTGCTTCGCGACAAATAGCAGTAGTCTTTATCATGTCCTCTATTATGTCAAGGCCACGATATACATTGATTTTTATTTTAGCATCTTCCATACACTTTTTTTCGTTTAATGTTTAATACATGTTTTTTTCACCGCAAAAATACAAATATTTTTTATTTATTGCACTATTTTTCGCTATTGTTTAATTATTAAATTCCAAAAACAAAAATTTTCTAACGTTACATCGAAAATTCATTGCAAAAATACTTGACAAGGGGGTGTCGGATGTAGTATATTTGCCACCGAAGACAGGGCCTTGCTTCACGAGACACAAACCAGCTTTATTAACCTAAAACCTAACACCACTATGGCAATCACCTATGCTATCAAGCGTTGTCCCAACCCCAAGGGGATAGAAGACGTAGATTACTACGCACCACGAGTAATCAAAGTAGACGACTACACCGTCGAAGAGTTAGTAACCGACATTAACGACGCCACCGGCATGAGCGACATCGACGTCCGCGCCGTACTCTCGGCACTCGGCAAACAGATCCGCAAGGGACTCCTCTCGGGCCGCACCGTAGTGCTCGAAGGCGTGGGCCGCGTGTCGGTAGGACTCAAAGCGAAATGCTTCCCTGCCGATGTGATGAAGGCTGAAGGCTTCAACCCTACTGCGATGATCAAGGAGGTGCACATCAACTTCCGTCCCGACACGGGCATCCTGGGCGAACTGCGCATGAAGAAAAGCCTACGCCGCGTGGCATCGGAGGTGATGGAATGACAATTGACAATTCACAATTGACAATTAACTTCGTTGATACTTGGCTGCACTCGCTGAGAAATCGCAAGTTAACTTGCATTTCGCTCGTTTGCACAAGCATTGACAATTGACAGGTCCATAAACCGTCAACCATAAACCAAAAAATAACGTTATACCCGACGTGGTATAACGTTATTTTTTTCTGAATGTAACCTTACATCGCGCCCAATGTAACGTTATATCGCACGCGATATAACGTTGTATTCCTGAGGCTGCTATGACTGCATCATCAGCGAGTCGCGGTACTGGGCTGCGGTGGGGTAGTCTACGATGGCAGCATCTACACCCATGCGGGAGAGCACGGTGCGCACCTCGTCGAGCGTGACGCGGAAGAACTCCTTTCGCCCGTTGATAGCATTGACCTTGCGGTCGTCGAAGGTGCGGTGCAGCTCGGCCTCCAGTGTGGGGGCGTCTTCGCTCCATATCATCGCGTGCACATCGAAGGGAAACGGCACGGAGGCATCGCCCAGCTCCACTACGCGCTCCATGGGCTCAATACGGCGGGTCATGCCTATCTTGTACACTCCCTCACCGAAGCTGCCGATGTTGCTGATGACGTAGACATACCCGGCACGGGTCTGCTGCGCCATGGAGAGTGCACGCTCATGGCGCTGCTGTGCCTCCTTGACGGCCATCTGCAGGCGCTCGATGTAGTCCTTCAGTCGGGATATCTCGGCAGCGGAATGGGCCTGTGCCAGCTCCATGCGGCGACGCTCCAGCTTGGCCTGTGCCTCCTGCTCATCCTTTCGTGCACGCTGTATCTCGCGCTCTATCTCGCGCTGTGCGGCCAGCTCCTCGCGCTGTGCCTGCAGTATGGCGCGGCGCTCCTCGGCCTGGCGGGCTTTGTACTCCTCAATCTCGTAGGCGAGCTTGATCTCCTCTTTCTTGGCGGCGATATAGTCGGCAGGCACCCTCACGCTGACCCCTTCGGGGAAGTGGCGCTCTACCCTCGACACGATGCTGGCGAGCTGCTGCAACGACTTGTCGAGTCCCATCTTGTAGGGATTCTTGATTTGCTGTGCAATCAGGAGGTTGAGGTATTGTATGCACATCGACGAGAGGCACTGGTACACGATGTCGTCGGGCTTGGTGAACATACGCTTGGCAAAGGGCATCACGCTGTTGGCGATGAAGGTGTTCTCGCGGATGCTCTTTACGCGCTCTTCGGTGAAGGATATGCGCTTCTTCAGCTCCTCGCCTACGAGCTGGAAGGTCTCGTCGGTGTCGATGAGCGCGGGATGCACGGTACCTACACGCGCCACTACCTCGCTGAGGTACTGCTCGGTATCGTAATGTGCCGTCTCGCGGATGCTCTGCAAGTAACGCTGCTTCTCCTCTATCTCAGAACGGATGGCAGCCAGCTCACCCTCCAACCGTTGCCTATGCTCCTCTACCTCCTCGTTCATCCGTCGTTTCTTGTCCTCGATGCGCTGAGCTATGCGCGACAGCTCTTGATGCTTGCGCAGGATGATATCGTCAAGTTGTTTGTTCTGCTCCTCTGATTGCATAGTATTCGTGTTTTTCAGTTCGTTAAAACTTCCTCATTACATAAACGATTTTCACGTTCTCGCCGAAGTGGCTGCGCACGGCGGCGAGGTACTGCTCGCGGTAGTTCCACTGCTGGGTAATCCACTGCTCGAAGAACTTGTTGCCCGGAGGGGTGGAGAGGGTGAGCACATCGGCCTCGAACGATACGTACTGCAGGTCGCTCAGGATATATTCCATATCCTTGGACTGTATGTTAAGCTGCATCTCGCCCAGCGCTCCGTCCCAACGGCCATTGATCTCCTTGGGTTCCTCATTTGGCGACAGATTACAAACATTTTCCGTAGTTGGAGTGTTATGATTGGTTTTATCGGTCTCAGCAGGTGCAGGTGTTTGTGATTTGTCGCGAATGGCGGCTACCTCGTTGAGGTATTCCACAAGGGCGGTATAAGCATATCCGCTGGGACTGCTGATGTTGCCCTGCTTCTGAATGTAGGCGGCTATCTCTTGAGCCTTTTGCATGAAGGCGTCGCGGTTGGCATCGGTGATCTGCGCCACGAGGGTGCGCACGGAGTGTGACGCCATACCGAAGGTGGTGCTCAGATATTTGCCCAGCTCCTTGCTCTTGGCACGCTCTCGCTTGGCAGCATCGTCTTCGAGTCCGAGCGGACCTTTATGGATGTGGAAGATGATGCTGTCGGGCACTCCCCTATTCTTGCCACCTGGATAGATGGGCTCATACTCGAAGTAGCAGTCCAATGCACGCTTATCACACATATCCTTCATCTCCTCCTTCGCAGGATCTAAAATGCGACGCTTTACGTCAGAGAATTTAGAATATCCCTTCATCTCGCACTCGACAACACGTTTTTTCGGCCTACCTGTCACCTCGTCTATTACGACAACCTCGTCATTGTAAAGTAATCCTATCAGACGACGGAACTCATTGTACTCAATCTGCCACAATCCCTTTTCACGGTATGTTGATATAAACATCACCATGCGCGGTGTATAACGACATCTGCATCCGCGAGTCGCTTTTTTCATATATCGAGTCCACTCTTTGTTAATATTCAAAAAACGTGGAGCCAATGTCTTATTAACCGATATACGCATATATCCTACTGTTCGTGAGCCGTTCTTATACTTGTATGCCGTTCCGTCTGCTTTTATGCTTGTCTTTGATATTCCGGCATCAGGAAATAATGTAGAATAGCCATCGACCCAGTTACCTAATTCATCTTTAAATCTGTGAAATATCTTGAATGCGGATAATTTCTTTGCAGCATCGTCCAATCTCCAATAATCACAAGGTAGTACATTGAAATTAGATAAAGGAATTTGTATAACTTCCTCGTTGAAATCAAATAGAGATAACTGCTTTCCACTCATTAACTCGTCTCGCTGCTTCTTGAGTCGGTCCTGCATAGAATCAACAACCTCGACGAAAATATCTATTTCAAGAGGAGATAAATACCCCTTTAACATAGTGAGTTCGGTTGGCTGAATAATGTAATATGCGTCATTGTCTACATTGACAGCCACACCCGTCCCGGGCGCACTGTCCTCTTTCTTGCGGCGGCCCATAGCTACTTGTTGATGAAGGTAAGACGTATCTTCTCGCCACACTGCGGACAGGTGACTTCACCCTCGGTCTCGGCGGGGTCGGCCACGAGCTTGACGTAAGGCACGCCAAGGGCATCGGCTATCTCGGATAGCTCGCGCAGGGAGATGTCTCCATTGATTCGCTTGGATAATACCGAGGGGGAGATACCCATCCGCTCGGCCAAGTCGCGCTGAGTGATGCCATTCTCACTCAGAAATTCTTTTACTCTCAAACTAACCATAATTCCATTTTTTTATGTTTGACGATGCAAAGCTACGCATTTATTTCTGAAATCGGAAACATTTTTACATAAAAATTTACACTTTCAGAAACTCGCGACAAATTACAAACATTTACCGATAAAAAATTCTTTGCCTCAAACAAGGATATAACACCCTTTGACGGCGATTGTTCGCCACTGCGCGACAAATATCAAACATTTATTTTTCCCGATCGGCGACAAATTACAAAGACTTATCGGCTCGTTGGCGACAAATATCAAACATTTTCATTAAACAGGGGCAAAAATACCCCAAACAAACAAGGGCCATAGATTGTTCGCGACAATTCACAAACACTTGGTCTTTGTAATCTGTCGCCAAATGCGCTGTAAGGTGTTCTGGATAGGGTGTAATGTTTGTAATCTGTCGCGAAAGTCTTTGAAATTTGCCGCCTAATGTTTGTAAATTGTCGCCAAATGTTTGAAATTAGTCGCGAAGTCTTTGATATTTGTCGCCGATTTTCTTGTAAGTAATTGATAATATATAGATTAAAGCGGCCCCTATTTATATATTATTTATAAGATTGTTTATTAAAGAAAAATAAATTTTCGATCGAAGAATTTTTTTCTTTGAAGCCTTCGGCGGGGTTTTAGGGTTTACGGTGTAGCGAAGCGTCTCATTGCGTGCTTGGAGATCCTTCGCTACGCTCAGGATGACACGCACGGTGACGCGCTTGGTAAAGTTTTTTTTGGTTAAGGGGAGCGTTTTATGCCGCGCGTGCGTGCGCTTGTGTGCGTGCGAGTGAGCATTATGCACGCGACACGCAGGCACGCCCTCAACAACATAAGCTCCGCGTGCGGTCGTCACCGGCAGTGATCCATGCACACGCGAAGCCTCTTGACACAAACACAATTATTCGGCGCTTTTCTGATAATCTGCTCCTGGACTGGCGGCGATGCCTATGCCGGGCAACTCTTGGCGGAGCTCCCTATTTTCCTGCTGCAGCTTATCTTTTTCCCTTTTCAGACTCTCTATTTTAGCCTCCAACTCTTCGTTCTTTTTCTGCGTTTCAAGCATCTCCTTGCGTATGGCCACCAGTTCGCGTCGCGCTATGTTGTTCTTCACGCTATACAGGTCGGGGATGGGGCGCATGGGGTCTTGGATAACCTCACTCACATTGATGAGCAGTGCATTGCACCATTCTACCAACTGCTTTGCCTTCACGGTGACGGTACCCTGCACGCAGCTGGGCATCACCTCACGGGCAAATCCCAGCAGTCCGTTGGTGTCGCGCAGGCTCATGCCAGCCGGGCTCTTCTCCGCCCCTCGGAACAGCATCACCAGATAGTCCGTATTCATCTTGGCCGGTTTGTACTTGCTCTCCACCAATGGCAACTGCTGCGGCTCCTCCGAGGTGCGGAAGAAATGGCCGATAGGTAGCTTCATCTTGTCGCATATCTCTTTGAGCATCAACAATTCTATATCGCCATCTTTCATCCGACGATACAGCTTGTGGTAGTCCATCCCTATGGATGCGGCAAGGTCTTTTATCTTCATGTTCACCACCTGGTGAAGCCTGCTCAGCAGTTCGCTGTTGAAATAATACATCATACGTTTTATGAATTAAATTGCAAAAATGCTTGCAGTAATCAAAAAAAACTCGCACATTTGCACTCAAAATTACGAATTTCTGAATGAAAGTTAAGTACGAAAAACCATTTTTCTTGAAAAAACGGGAGTATTCCCCTATTGTAGGGGTATATAAAAGCGACTCGCTGAAGGCTCTATGCCGCTTTTTGTCCCGATATGGAGCATCGGAACGGACGATGGAAGACCGCATCCGATATCGAGGATTCCAGGAGTGGGAGAGTAGGGGTATTGCAAGTATTCTTGCAAAAGAATTGAATATCGCGCAACCTTTACCGGGAGAAAATGTATATGAAGCATTGTCTCCCGAGCAGAGACGCAACCTTATTGCCATTATGGCCGACAGCGGCATGTGTGCAAACACCACACGGCACCGTTTCTCGTGCATAAACTTTGCCGAGTGGGAGATGATAGGCATCAATAAACTTCGTGAACAGTTCATTGCGGAGGTGAACGGCAACAGCACAGAGCAATAATAAAACAATTGGAATTATGAGAGACAATCAATGGGAGTTATTCACGAAAAGCGATGGTGGCGTGGTGGTGCAGTATGCCGACGGACGAATCATTACTATCGGTACCGACGGGAACGATGGATACGATTTTGCCCTCAGCTACCTGCAGCGTATGCAGCACCACTACCGCAGTCACTTGTACGCTGCCGACCTGCTGCTACGCCAGCAGATAGGCGCTAACGAAGTAAAAAACATGCAAAAGCACCGGCCACGCATGTATCATGCACACTTGGCCGTCACTTCGATGAATTGCATCTTCGGGGCTATGGACAACATACCCGATTCTGACATGCATGGAAACCTTAACGTAGAGTTCGTGCAATGCCCCTTTCGCGCTACATGCCGATACAATGGCTATAATCCTCGCTATAAGGATAAAGATATCGTCTGTTGCAATCCCATATATGATGCAGGATTGACACCCCGGCGACGGCAAATAGCCGACCTGCTGGTCAATACCGCATGCAGTAATATGGAAATAGCTACGGCACTGGGTGTCTCTATCAAGACTATTGAGAATAGTACAGCCGAAATCTACGCACAGCTCGGCGTAGAGAACCGTCAGGGGCTGACGTTGTTATTGAAGAATAAGAGAATAGTGTAGAATTATGAATTATGAATTATGAATTTAGAGAACTCTGAGCACTCAGAGTCCTCCGAGAAAAAAGATAACCAAGAAAATATAAGCAATGAAACAAAACCTCATCATCGCCACCCTCCACCGCGAGGGTAACGACCTCATCATCACCTTCGACGGCCTCTCGGGTAAGAAGGTGCGCGAGGCAGGGCACGCCTTCGTCAATGAAGGCACTGCCCATAGTGCCCACCACTGGGCCAGCTCACCCGAAGTAGTGCGCCTGCAGAACTTCTATTTCTTCACCTACGGCACCGGCCAGGAGCTCATCGACTACTGCACCGAACTGCTTGCCGAGTACCTGCCCGATGTGAGTTTAGAGTTTAATTTAGTTTAGTGTTTAGTGTTTAGAGTTTAGTGTACTTTGAGTACTCCGAACACTCCGAGCACTCCAAAAAAACATCCAATGCAAGATAAAGAATTACACCTCATGCTCGACCTTGAGACAGCCGCCATCGCCCCCGATGCCGCTATACTGAGCATCGCCATCGTGCCCTTTAACCTCGATGGCACCGTAAATACCGAAGTTAAGTATGTAGCCAACGTAGACCTCACCAGCTGCTTTCTTGAGGGCGACCGCATCGACAGCGACACCCAGCGCTGGTGGCTCCGCCAGAGCCCTGCCGCACGCATACAGCTACTCACCGCAGGCAAATGCCCCATACGCCAAGCCATCAACGAGGCATACAAGTATCTCGCCGGCCTTGCCGAGCAGTACGAACTCGTAATGTACAGTCGCGGCATGGACTTCGACTTCCCCATTCTGGAACACGCCCTGCGCAAGTATGCTGAGCCGCAATCCATGCCCTACGCCTACTGGAACAAGCGCGATGTGCGCACCATACTCGCCACCGCAGGTATCTCCAAAGACGATGTGCCCCGCGTAGGCGATGCCCACACCGCACTCAGCGACTGCTACACACAGATTGCACAGGTGCAAGCAGCGTATGCTAAATTGAAAATGGAAAATTGAAAATTGAGAATTATGCCAAAGCTCATCCTCACCCTTTTTCGCGACAAAAACAACGACTACAACGTCCGCATCGAGCGCGAGGGAAGGAAAAATACCTATCCCCTACAAGTTCCCGAGACTACACCCTACTGGGATGCCATAGACTACATGCTGCGCATTGTGGAATCCACAGGCGCAGCCCAAGCAACGTTCACGGTAGAATAACTTTCAATTCTCAATGCTTGTGCAAACGAGCGAAATGCAAGTTTACTTGCGATTTTTCAGCGAGCGCAGCAAAGTATCAACGAAGTTAATTTTTAATTAAAAACATGGGCCGCCCCAAGAAAAACGGATTGGACTACTTTCCCCTCGATGTCGATTTCTTTCGCGACATACGGGTACGCCGCCTCAAGCGCAAGTGTGGCGACAGCGCCACGCTCGTGTATATAGCCCTCCTCACCCTCATATACAACGAGGGCTATTACCTTACATTCGATGACGACACCGCTTTCACCATCAGCGAAGATGTAGGCTTCACCGAAGAGTTCATCGATGAGGTTATCGTCGCGTGCGTAGAACTCGGTCTGTTTGCCAAGAAGACCTACAGCGAGCATCACGTGCTGACTTCGCAAGCCATACAGCGCCGCTACCTCTTCATCAAAGACAACGACATGGAACGCATTGGAGAATACCGTCTCATATCGCAGAAAACCGCCGATACATCGCGCCCAAATCGCGAGCGGACGGACGCTTCCGCTGCAGCGAAACCCCGAGTTTCTGGGGGAAAAACCCCAGTTTCTCCCCCGAAAACCCCAGTTTCTTCGCCCGAAACCCCCGTTTCTCCCTCCGAAAGTGCACAAAGTAAAGAAAAGAAAAGTAAAGTAAATAAAAGTAAAGAGAAGGATAATAAATTATCACCATCAAAGAGCGCTGCTGTAGCAGCCGCTGATGATGGTGGTGCATACGCTGCGCTTTCTTTTTCTACGTCTTCGCCGTTGTTCCCTTATACCGAGCCTGTCGATAGGGCAGACCTACGGGCGGAGCTATCCCCTTACGTGCCAGACTACGATAACCACGCCTCCGAGGTAGACCGTCTCACGCAGTGCGGCCACCCCGACAACAAGGTGACAGGCAATCTGCGCCTGTGGCGCGACATGCAGGAGCAGCTGCGCCGTGGCGTGCAGCCCGAGTTCAAAGTGCCCACGTTCGACGACCTGCTGCGCAGCTGGCGAGCCGAGATAGCGCGTGGCAAGGTCCCCGGCATCATACCGCTCAACCAGTGGGAATGCCTCAAGTGGCTTGGCAACAGCAGTCAATACACCACCTCGCGCCGCAACCGACGATTTGTCGTCGAGCGTACCGCACAGTCGTGGGACACCCTGGCCGAGATGACCGAGACCATCGCCTCGGCACGTGCCAATCCCGCCACAAAGAACTTCGCCATAGCCGCCATCGTATACGCTTATGCGAAGAAGAACCTGCGGCCACCCGAACTGCCAGATAGCGATTAGTTTAGAGTTTAATGTTTAGAGTTTAGAGTCCTCCGAGCTCTCCGAGAAAAAATAACCAACAACGAATATGAAAAAAGATAACCAACAATCCACGAAACCCGAAAGCCCCTCCTTGGGAGGGGATGGGAAGGCCAATCTCAAGCAAACCTCCCTCCTCTACCGCCAAGCCTGCAACCAGTACCTCGCCCTCTTCTGCGACAAGCACGGCTACGACCTGCGCGATGCCGACTGGGTAGCCGATGAGCCGGGCGACATCGCCACTATAGGTGACTACTACGTGAGTATGCGCACCATTATCGACGACCTTGAGATGGATGCCCCCGAGGAGGAGTTCATCCGCTGGTACGACTACTGCATCGAAGCCCACGACCTCGGCATCGACTCCCCCAACTTTCGCTCCTGGGTCAAGGGCTGTCCCCGCATCCCCGAAGAGCGATTGCAGCGCCTGCGCGACCTGCGTGGCGCGCTGCGCGACGAGACCGAGCGGATTAAGAGGGAGTTCTAATGAATTGAAAATTGAAAATTGAGAATTGAAAATTGAAAACTGCCATCCGGATGGCGACTGTTAACAACTGCGTTGTTGAGCTTTGACTGCACCTCGGCAATTCAAGCGAGCTTGATTGCTCTCGGTTTGCACAAACCTTGTCCGTTGTCCGTTGACTGTTGACTAAACAAAAAAACCAATGAATCAAGAAACCAAGCGCTGCAGCCGCTGCGGCAAGGAGAAGCCATTGGAAGAGTTTTACGCATCAAGAAAACTCAAGCGAGACCGTTCCGGCTACTACCTATGCCACGACAGCTTGTGTAAGGAGTGCCGCAAGGCGCATAATGACGCCGTAAAACAATCGAAGAAGAAGATAGGCGTCTTCCGCGACCATACCGACGGTCGCCTGTATGTACATAACGGCAAGCACGGCTGTAGGAAGCTCTACTGGACAGGCGATATGCTCTCTATCCTGCGTCGCTACTATCCCTGCACACCCGACACCGAAGTAGCCGAGATGATAGGCGTATCTTACCGAACAGTATGCCGTAAGGCCAAAGATCTCGGCCTCACCAAGTCGAGGCAGTACCAAACCGAATACCGCAGTCGCACAGGAAAACTGAATATCAGATTGCTCGCCCGCCGTAAACAAGCGTAGCGGTTTAGTGTTTATATAACAGCCTGCGGCTGTACGAAAACGATAACGAAAAAGAAAAAATGAAAACAGAAAAGTATTTTATCTGCTTGGCTGATGTAAAGTCAGTGGACCTTTCATGCAATAGCAAAGACGAATGCTCCCTTGTATTGTATTACTATAACAGCGATAAATTCTCCTGG
>JAEIGA010009436.1_pt1 | contig 14759 bp, 13 predicted proteins | sample 9270691 | NCBI WGS metagenome assembly JAEIGA01 (sample SAMN17057246, study PRJNA624740) | gut metagenome | biome: biome; isolation source: fecal sample | host: Bos grunniens | place: China: Xizang | collected 2019
AAATCTGTAGTGCTACCGTTACACCATAGTTCAGTACCAATGAGGCGCAAAGATACAATATTTTTATGTATCTGCAATATTTTAGAATAATCCATATACCAGATTCCACACCAGGAATCGTGCGAATTTTCCAACAAGCAGAAGTACCATCGTCCATCCTGGACGTGTCTTGTAGAATCCTAGCGCTATAGCAATGATATCACCTATAAACGGAATCCAAGCTGTGAGAGCGAGCCACACACCCCATTTATCTACTTTCCTTTTCTGCTTCTCAAGGGTTTCAGGCTTTACCTTGAACCATTTCTCGATCCATTCCCACTTGCCGATCCATCCGATCCAGTAGGTGAGCACGCTGCCGAGCCAGTTTCCCAATGTGCCTATCAGAAGACAACCGACAGGATTGGCTGTGGCAGCAAGTATTGCAAGGTATAATGCATCCGAACTGAAAGGGAAAATAGTTGCCGCCAGGAATGTGCCTATGAACAGTCCTGCCAGTCCAAGTCCTTCAAGCCATTCCATACTCAGGATCTTTTATTTCTGAAGAATTCAGTCACGATGTCTCCACATTCCTGAGCCAAGACCCCTGATACGACAGTAGTCTTAGGATGCATAAGAGAAGGGGAGAACTGAGAGAAACCTCGTTTAGGGTCGGATGCTCCGTACACGACTTTGCCGATCTGTGACCATGCAAGAGCCCCTGCGCACATTGGGCATGGCTCGACTGTTACATATAATGTGCAGTCGTTCAGATATTTGCCTCCAAGCGCTTCAGTTGCTGCTGTGATCGCTATCATTTCGGCATGTGCCGTAGGATCGCAAAGTTTTTCAGTCATATTATGACCCTTGCCGACAATCCTTCCACGGCATACGATGACGGCCCCGATCGGTACCTCATCCTCTGCTGCTGCGAAGCCTGCTTCACGCATAGCTTCCCTCATGTATTTGATGTTTTCTTCCATATCGACAGCAAAGATAGTCATGGAATTCGGTAAAAATGATTATTTTTGGCGAATTGTTTAGTAAAATAGACAACACTAAAACGATGAAACTAAGAAATATTCTATTCGCAATGGCCTTTGCAGTGGTCTGTATTGCAGGTTGCTCTACGGATAAGACTGCAACAAAAGGTTTTGTCAAGGTCGAGAACGGTGAGTTTGTCAGAGACGGCGAGATCATGAGATTTGTCGGAACAAACTTCTGGTACGGACCTATGATTGCGTCTGAAGGTCGTGGCGGCAACCGTGAAAGACTTCATAAGGAGCTTGATACCCTTAAGGCAATCGGTGTGACAAACCTTCGTATTCTGGTCGGATCTGATGGACCGGAAGGAGTGGCCTACAAGGTGGAGCCGGTACTTCAGCTGGAGCCAGGCGTGTATAATGACACACTTCTCAGAGGTCTGGACTATCTTCTTGACCAGATGGCTCGCAGAGACATGTACGCAGTTCTTTATTTCAACAATTCATGGGAATGGTCTGGCGGATATGGACAGTATCTTGAGTGGGCCGGGGACGGAAAGGCTCTGCTCCCATCTGTGGACGGATATGAGAACTATGTCGACCATGTAAGCCGTTTTGTGAAGAATGACAAGGCTAAAGAGTTATATTACAACCATGTACGCAATATTGTGACACGTACGAACACCGTCACAGGAAAGCCGTATAAGGATGATCCTACGATTTTCTCATGGCAGATCGGCAACGAGCCTAGAGCTTTTGCTCGTGACAGCGTGACCAAGGCAGCCTTTGCAGAATGGATGTGCTCTTCTGCAACCCTCATCAAGTCTCTGGACCCTAATCATATGGTCTCAACCGGAAGCGAGGGGCTCTATGGATGTGAAGTCGATATGGATCTTTTCGAACAGATTCATGCTCACAAGGACTTCGATTACCTGAATGTACATATCTGGCCATTGGTTTGGCGTTGGGTGACAAAGGATACATTTGCCGACAGCGTAAATGTCGCAGCAGCGTACACTGAAAAGTATCTTACAGCTCATTTCCCTGTGGCAGAGCGAGTTAAAAAGCCTATCGTCCTTGAGGAATTCGGCTACCCGCGTGATGGCAACAGCGATTTCGAGGGCGAAGCCGAGAAGTTCTGGGACGGAGTTTGCTTGTCCAAAGAATCTTCCACAGCAGCACGCGATGAGTATTATGCCTATGTGTTCGAGCGTCTAGTGAAGGCTCAGGAGAACGGCGAGCCTTTGAAGGGCGTCAACTTCTGGGGTTGGGGCGGTTTTGCTCAGCAGTCGCAGGAAAACGAATTCTGGCGTCCAGGCGACGATTATTGTGGTGATCCGGCGCAGGAGCCTCAGGGCCTCTTCTCCGTATATGCTTCTGATGCAACTACTGTGAAGCTGATAAAGGAGACAAATGAATCATTGAAAAATATTAAATAATAAAGAATATGAACGGATTGAAACAATTCAGACCTCTTTATCTTATGCTCGGCGTGGTGGCTTCCGCCCTTCTTGCATATGGATTGTTGACCAGACCGGCTGCGCAGCCTGCTGATGCGGAAGGATTCGCTTCTGCCCGTGTGGTTGAAGATATCAAGGTCATTTCTCAAAAGCATCATTCTGTGGCTCCTGAGCATGTTGAAGCTCGCGCTGAGGTCAGAGAATATCTGGCTGGAAGATTGCTGGAGCTTGGTGCTGACACACTAAAGCGTTTCCACTATGATTCGCTTCAGGGGCCATTCAATAAGAAACATGTTGAGCCATATACATTTGATGCAGAAAATCTCCTTGCAGAGTTCTATCCGCTCAATGAATCTGAGGATACAACATACCTTATGTTTGTAGCTCATTTTGACTCACGTTACTGTCAGCCGATGCCGGAGGGTATGGTCTGGTCATATGGCGCTGCTGATGATGGTTACGGTGTGGGTGTCACACTCGAGACTGTGGCTCATCTTCTCAAGAACAGAGCTGCCTGGAAGCAGGGTGTAAAGGTTCTGTTTACTGATGCCGAGGAAGTCGGTATGGAAGGAATGAAGGCTCAGTGGGCTAACGACAAGCATGTCTTTGATAATGTCGGCCTCATGATCAACCTGGAGGCGCGCGGACCATTCGGCCCATGTCTTCTTTTCGAGACTTGTCCGGGTAATGAGAAGATCATGGATCTTTATGCAGATGCTGCAGACTATAAGTTTACATACTCGCTGACTACAGTAGTATATAGTTTCATGCCGAACTTTACAGACTTTACAATCGTGAAGGATGAGATCCCAGGTATGAACTTCTCTACAATTACAGACATCAACCACTATCACACAGACAAGGATAATTTCAGCAACGTATGTGAAAAGACAATCCAGCATTATGGTGCTCAGGTGCTTCCGATTGCAATGGAATATGTGACAAATCCGGTCTATGCTGATAAGGATTACCTCAGATCAGACAAGGATACAGTCAACTTCACAATTCCGGTATTCGGTCTGTTCAACTTCAGCAAGACGATCTACATTATCCTGAATGTGCTGTTCTTCTTCCTGTTCCTTTGTGTCTTCGGACTGGAAGGTGTCCGTGGCAGACTCAAGGCTGCAAAGGTGTTCAAGGCGTCAGGAATGGTGCTCATGCTGGCTGTCATTTCACTCGCCGCAGGACTTTTGATCTCGTATCTGTGCTGTCTTGTAGCAGGTGCTGAATTCAAGCTTTTCGGCGTTATTCATGGAGTACAGTTCGATAACGTCGCAATGATCGTTTTCATGGCCTTATTGGCTGTCATGCTGATTGTATTCTATTTGAAGGGCAAAGGCAGAGCAGTACGTGCCTCTATGAATTCAATGCGTTCAAGCGCAACAGCGACAGCTTCAGTAAACTATGCAAACAATGTGTTGTATGGAGCGCTTGCTCTGATGCTTGTCTTGAATGTGGCCCTTCTTCTTACCATCGGTGAAAATCTGATGTTCATGGTTCCATTCACATTTGCAACCATTTCATTGATTCTATATAGACTTACATCCATGAGATTGTGGCTGCTTGCAGGAATCTTCGCAACTCTGCTGCATGCATTCTCGTTCCTCTTCGCCCTCTCAATGGCGTTGACCATCGGTGCTTTCGGTGCGGTGATGATGATTGCTGCGATCGATATGATGATGCTCATCCCGATGGCCGATATGTATACAATGCCTTCGCGCCCTCGCAGAAACTAAGCGTCCTACATAGCGAAAGCCGGTACCATGATGATTCTGTATGGTACCGGCTTTCTTATTGTCCTTGTCTTTAACTAGTCTCTGCTTCGGGCAAGTCCGATGTAGTAAAGCAGTGTCGCAAGTGATCCTACTGCTGCAATCACATATGTGTATGCAGCCCACTTAAGAGCATCGATTGCCATAGGACGAGTATGACCGTCTGTGATTCCTGCCTGTGATAGCCATGAAACGGCTCTTGCACTGGCATTGATCTCTACTGGGAGAGTGATGAAGCTGAAAAGGGTAGTGACAGCAAACAGTCCGATACCAAGCCAAAGGAGCATCGGCATGGTTTGAATGAAAAGGACTCCTGCGAGCAGAACCCACTGTACAATGCTGGATGCAAAGCTCACAGCCGGTACCAGTGCGGAGCGGAGCTGGATGAATGCATATCCGGTAGCGTGCTGAACAGCATGTCCGCACTCGTGTGCTGCGACAGCTGCAGCAGCAACACTTCTGCTGGAATATACGGATTCGCTCAGTGCGACAGTTTTTGTCTGTGGGTTGAAATGGTCTGTAAGACTACCTCTGGTCGGCACAACCTTAACATCATAGATGCCATGGTCACGAAGCATCTTTTCTGCCACCTCTGCTCCTGTCATGCCGCTTGGCAGTCCGACCTTCGAATACTTCGCAAAACGGCTCTGCAGCATGTTCTGTACGAGCATACTGAAAACCATCACGAGAATCATAATGATCCAAATGTTCATAGTATAAATGTTAAAATGGTTAATCGGTTCATATCAGACTGACATTTTGTCCGTAGATACAATAAAAACAAGGTCAGTCATTGCGGCCGCAATATAGTGCAAAAAGCAAGCCATCAACAAAAATACGACATAATACCAGATAATTTCTTATTTTTGCACGAATTATAGCTAGGTGTATACATCGCACGTTTATTATGTTTAGGGAAGAGGATTTTTCACGATTGGAAATTGATCTGGGCGGTTGCCTGGAAAACTATAAATATTTCAGATCCAAGCTGGAAGCATCAACTAAGCTTTTGGTCCTGGTCAAGGCGAATGCATATGGACATGGTGCCGTTGAATTCGCTTCGCTTATGGAGGATGCCGGTGCAGACTATCTTGCCGTGGCATATCCTGTAGAAGGCATAGAGCTGCGTCAGGCTGGCATCAAATCTCCGATTATGGTGCTGACAGCCGGCACTGACTCGTTTGAGCAGATCATCAATTATGGCCTCGAACCAGGTATTCCGAACATCTATTCCCTGAAGGTGCTCTGTGATGTGCTTGAGAAACGTGGAATGTCAGATTTTCCGATTCATATCAAGCTGGACACCGGTATGCACCGTCTTGGTTTCATGACCAACGAACTTGATGAACTTCTGGACTTCTTGAAGACATGCAGCCGTGTGAAGGTAAAGTCAGTTTATTCTCACCTTGCGGCAGCAGATGATCCGACATGTGATGAATTCACCCTCGGTCAGATAGAACTTTTCAAGAGGAATGCTGACAGACTGTCAGAGTCGGTAGGATATAAACCTTTATATCATGTGCTGAATTCTGCTGGCATCGAGAGGTTCTCTCAGTATCAGTTCGATATGGTTCGCCTCGGCATCGGTATCTATGGAGTGAGCGCGATCCCTGGCAACAGCCTGCATCCTGTAGCTTCGTTCAAATGTAAGGTGCTTCAGGTGAAGAGACTTCAGCCGTCAGACGGCACGATAGGATATGGACGTCACGGAAAGATCGCTCCTGAAGGAACAGTGATCGCAACGATCCCTGTAGGTTATGCTGATGGCGTGGATCGTCACCTGAGTCGCGGCAAGGGCAGCTTCACTATCAACGGCCATAAGGTTCCGACCATCGGAAACATATGCATGGATATGTGCATGCTGGATGTTACAGGCCTTGATGTCAAGGTAGGAGACACAGTGACTATCTTCGGTGAAAATCCGACCATCACTGAGCTGGCCTCAGTTCTGGGTACCATTCCATACGAGATCCTCACATCAGTTCCTCGCCGCATTGAGCGAATCGTTGTACGCAATAAATAAGATATGGAAGAAGTAAACAATAAATATAAAGTTCTGTTTGTATGCCTTGGCAACATCTGCCGCTCTCCGGCAGCTCAGGGCATATTTGAGCATATTGTTCGTGAGAACGGCATGCAGGAAAATATCAAGGTAGATTCGGCTGGAACATATGGCGGTCATAGGGGCGAACTGCCGGATCGTCGTATGCGTACGGCGGCGATGTATAGAGGCTTCGCTTTGACTCATCAGTCCCGTCAGGTGTCAGGACTTGACTTCATCGAATTTGATCTCATCATTGCTATGGATGATCAGAACTATGAAGACCTGATGCATCTTGCTCCTTCTGTCGAGGCTACTCATAAGATCAGAAGGATGGCTGACTTTCTCCAGCGCAGAAAGATGCCGTACATCCCAGACCCATACTACATGGGTGTGGAAGGCTTTGCACTCGTTCTGGACCTTCTCGAAGACGGTTGCCAGAACCTATACGATGCTATCGTAAAAGCAGAATTCCAAGTGTCACGATAACGTCATCTCACTGTCATGTCGAGCGAACGACGTGAGTCGAGACATCTATAAAATAATAAGGGTTGTGGAGTAAGGGAATCCGGTGCGAATCCGGAACTGTGCCCGCAGCGGTAAATCCTGAAACGCTTCTGCATCATGCCATTGCAGCGTAAGGCTGTGAGAAGGCGCAGAAGATTCCTCGTAAGAGGATAGGGACAAGTCCGAAGACCTGCCACGATCAAGTCAAACAAATGAAGCCCGGGGGCAGGTTTCTGTGAAGGCGTTAAATAATGTTATTTTCTATTCTTTCAGCAGGCCTGATTTCACTGGGCCTGTCGGCTGAGCCAATAGAGCTTGCCGACTCTATCACGACTGCCACAGTTACGGCAGACAAAGGTGTCATTGTTTCAAGAGTGGACTATCTTACCGCTGAACATGCCCGATCAATCTCTGATATCCTCAATCTCAGTTCAGGCCTCCATGTCGGAGACAATGGCGGACTTTCCGGTCTTAAGACTGTCAGCCTTCGTGGACTTGGAAGCGCTCATACGGCTATCTATGTGGATGGCGTTCGTGTCGGCAATGTCCAGTCAGGTCAGAACGACCTTGGAATGCTTCCCCTTGAGGATATGTATTCGGCATCTGTGGACTATGCACAGAACAGTGTGTCATTCAGGACTGCCCGTCCGGAGTTCGGCGCTCTTCCTGTCGCCGGTAAGGTACGTCTTTATGCCGGTTCATTCGGGACATATCTTCCTTCTGCCAGATTGGACTTCAGGCTTTCCGATAATGTCAGTCTTTCGGTAAATGCTGCAGGAGCAATCTCGAAGGGCAATTTTACGTATGCGGATGGATTGGAACGCACAAATAACGATCTGAAACAGCTGCGAGGAGGACTTGATCTGTTCGGCTTGACTGACGGGGGAGACTATCATGTAAAGGCATATTACAGTTCGGCAGAACGTGGCACTCCAGGTACGATTTCATGGCCGTCAGATGACAGGCAGGCAGACAAGAATGCCTTCATCCAGGGTTATCTGCATCTGGTATTCAGCCCGCTGTACACTCTACATCTGAGTACCAAGGGATCATATGATGACATTTATTATACAAGTGCATGGGGTGACAGCCAGTATGGTCAGACAGAACTCCAGCTCAACTCTGCACATGATTTTCAGCTGACGCGCTGGTGGAAGATGTCTTTGGCTGCTGACGTTCAGTGGGATGGACTGGCATCTACATTGTATGATGCCTCTCGTACGACTGTATTCTCTGCTCTTGCATCCTCATTCAACACCGATCGTCTGCTTGCAAATATAGCCGTGGAATTCAATGGCGCATTTGACGCAGATGCATTGTCCCGTTATGCCTTCTCTCCATCGGCCGACATCCGATATCGTGTCTTCGACGGTTTCGATGTGCTTGCTTTCGGCCGTAGAGCATACCGGGTGCCTACTTTCAATGAGCTATACTATGTAGGCTATGGCAATCCGGAACTTCGTCCCGAGGATGCCTGGCTGACAGATGTCGGCATTGACTTCAATCGTAGCATTGCCGGTGGATGGACCATCAAGGCCAAGCTTGACGGTTTCGCAAACTTCCTGACAGACAAGATCATATCTGCGCCTTCCCCAGAGGACCCGAATATATGGGCACCATATAACATAGGTAAAGTTCGTTCTTTGGGCCTTGATCTGGCCGCTGGATTTGTATGGCAGAGCACAGACTGCAGATGTGCTTTCGATGCAAAGTATACGTTGCTTTCTGCTACAGACAGAACCCCGGACAGCTACAGCCTCGGCCAGCAGATTCCTTATATTGCAAAACATACAGTTGTCCTCAATGCTGAAGCTTCATGGAAAGGGTGGAGCCTTATTCCTGTATGGCAGCTTCGCTCCGGCCGTTCGGACGGTGATGGCGACCTGGATGACTGGAATACTCTTGATCTGACTCTTGCAAAGGATATAAAGCTTTCCAAGACTGGACCGCTTTCAGTGAAATTGTCTGTCCGTAATATGTTTGACAACCGCTATGAAGTTTCAAGCGGCTATCCGATGCCGGGACGCAGCATCATCGGAGGCCTTGAATATAAATTTTAATCATAACATTGTCATGTCGAGCGAACGAAGTGAGTCGAGACATCTAAATATCAGAATATGTTAAGTCTGCTATATGTAATATTATCCGGCATCGCACTTCCGATAGGAGGCGTCCAGATGCAGTACCTGTGGCGTAACCAGCTTGGCGACGTATACAGTCTCGGTCTGGGCAGCGCCGCCTGCCTTGGTGCGGCTGCCGCCACCATGTCAGGCTGGTGCTCCCTCACTGTGGGAAGTTTCATCTGTACACTGCTATGCACGATAGTCTGCTTCTTTGTGACCTTGAAGGTGAGTACGCGCAACCTTATCACATTCGGTATCCTTTTCGGCACCTTCATCGGCTCGCTCGGTACAATCGTGGTGACCAATGCTCCCAATCCGGACCTGCTCAAGCAGTACTATCTGTGGGGTGCAGCTAATTTCAAGCTGGAAGGCGTGACGACTTTTGACGTGATTTTTTCATTGTCCCTCTTTGCTGTCGGACTGTTTGCTGCCTTGAAATCTGCCAAGTCTCTGACTCGTCATAATGCGGGTGAAATAGAGATACGTCCTATGAACAAGGCCTTGCTCCTGCTTGCCATCATGTTCCTGGTGACAAGCGCAGTATCCATCTGCGGACCTATCGGATTCATCTCCCTCGGAGTACCGAACCTCAGCCGTATTGTCTGCAAGAGTAACGATATCCGCAAGCATTATCTTATCTCCAGTGCCATGGGAATAGGACTGCTGCTGATCACTTATCTCGTTGTGGAATATGTGAATTTTGGCATATACCTACCTATAAGCGCAACAATGGCCATTATCGCGCTTCCGCTAATGGCCATCCTGTTTATTAAATCTGAAAATTAGTGCTATAGCATCAGACCGGCTTTGACCTTGTCTGCGACTTCCTGTCCTTTTACGTGTGCAAGGATGGTGAGTCCGAAGTCCTGTGCCCAGCCCGGTCCGCGTCCTGTGATCATGTTGCCGTCCACAACGACACCTTCCTTCACATACTCGGCACCCTTGTCTGCAAGAGCCTGCTCGAAGCCGTCGTAACATGTCATCTTCTTGCCTTCGATGTTTGGCAGAAGAGTGAGCACTACGCTAGGAGCTGCGCAGATTGCTGCCACTGTACCACCTTCCTCATAGTGTTGAACCATGATGTCCATGAGCTTCTTGAATGCTGCAAGGTTTGCAGATCCTGGCATTCCGCCTGGGAAGATCATTACGTCTGTAGGGAGGCATGGACCGAATGAAGTCGATGCTCTGAACTCGCCGAAAGCCATGTCCGCAACCACAGGAATGCGGTTGGAACTAGTTACGATTCTGTCGTCGTAGATCGATACGGTCTTTACATTGACGCCGCCTCTACGAAGCATGTTCACTGTTGTCAAAGCCTCAGAGATCTCAAATCCGTCAGCAAGAAATATGTATGTACCTTTCATGTTTTATTTAGTTTTGTGCTATTGATATTCTTTATAATCCCCAGTCGGATGCTTTATATGAGCTCTTCGGTGCCTGAGGAACGTTAGGGAAGTAGGTGAAGCCTGTGATCTTCTCGAGATCGCTTACGCTCATCATATCCTGCTCGCTGACCTTTACGCCCTTCGGAGTCTTGTGGCTTCTGACGAATGCTGCGCACTGGATCTCAGATGCTGAACAGTTCTTCAAAGCCTTTCCGCTGCTGCCGCTCTTTGTTCTCATCAATATATAGTAGAACATAGTAGGACGGCTTACATCGTTTCGTCCGCCATATGATATGGTAGCCGGTGAGTCTGTGTAGCCTCTGCGGTCTGTGTATTTGTCGAAATATGCTCCGATCACGACGTATAGCGTGTCTGAACATACCTGGCCGTCAACCCAGTCCTCAAGGGTATTCCATCCGCCGCCACCAGTGTTGAATGTGTCTGTATACTGAGGTGCGATGTTGGAGTAGTAGAACACCTGCTTGTTTGTCGCACTAGATGAAAGGCGTTCTGCAGATCCAAGCATATGTCCTTTGTTGCATCCGCCACCAGTGCTCTTGGAGTTATACTGGATGTCAGACGGAATCGAAGGGTCCTTTGCATATGCGTCAGTTCTGCTTGCTCCACTCTGATACATCTTATGTCTAGGTGCTGCCACCCACATCGGAACATGATGCTTTGCGCTGAAGCATACAGTATAGTTTCGTGCTTTCTTTCCGCCAGGACCTTTTTCTCCACCTGCGCACATGTGATGTGCATAGTAAAGATTCTTGTCGTTGCTGTCAATCAGATATGATCCGGACTGCGAATAATTGATGACAGGAAGCTCATACCATCCGTATTTACCGCTCTGACCAGGAACCGGGGTCGGGATGTCTCCACCTCCAGGCTGCTCTGGATCCGGGTCTGGATCAGGTTCTGGCTCAGGTTCAGGTTCAGGATCTGGTGTAGGGTCCGGTGTCGGAGTTGTTCCACCTCCGTTACCACCTGCAGATGTAGTCCTGCGGTAAAGTGTTATCTCCTTCTGACTTCCTGTGTAGCAGCGGAATATGTTCGCGCTGGCATTCCACTGCAGTCTGTAATTGCTTATTGCCAGGTTCTTTACCCACGCACTACCGCCATCCTTATATGAGAAAGTCCATCTGTAATTGTCATTTGAAGGATCTGAGCTTGATGCATTCACTGAGTTCTTTGCATTCTCAAGTCCCAGATATCCGATGCCGGCGACATTGATGGTATAGCCGGAACCCGATTTCGTTACAACTGCCCTGTACTTGTCACCATTGCTTGAATGGATACCATTCGCGGTAAGGCTTGAGCCGATTTCGACTCCGTATCCCTTTGTTTCCTCATGTGAGCTGAGAACAAGTACGCTGCTGCCTGAAGTGTATGTTATCAGGTAGTCGCCGCTCCAGTCGCTGTAATTCTCTGCAACTTCCACATAGTATGCCTCCTGTGGCTCTTCCGGAACCTCAGGAGTGTCCGGAACCTCAGGAGTATCTGGTGTCTCCGGAGTGTCTGGCGTTTCCGGTGTCTCCGGAGTGTCAGGCTTGTCCGGCTTCTGCGGGTTGTCCGGTCTTTCGGTATTTTCTGTGTTCTCAGAATCGTCTGGTAGGGGATCTACCTCAGGACCGCACGCCATCAACAGCGCGCTGAGTCCGAGCATTAATATAGATTTGAGTTTCATAAACGTTATTTTCGTTGAGAGCCGACAAAGGTATTAATTCTTGTCTTTCTTTCCAAGCCATGTGGCTGTGCACCAAAGCTGCTCAAGCGGACCTCTCTTATGATTCTTCATCCACCATGTGCAGAATACAAACTGGATTGCAATGACTCCGATTCCAATAAGGAAACTTACGGTATGTCCGCAGTCATCAAATAGTCCGAATCCCCAATTGTAGAATATGATAGCTCCGATTATCGACTGACCTATATAGTTTGTGAGACTCATCTTGCCGTATGGGGCAATCTTCATCAGCCATGATTTTGCTGATGTCTTGTAGTACAATAGTGTGACTCCGGAAACGATGAATAGCATCATCGATACGTTCTTCCACATATTAAGCGAAACCTCGAGACATTTTGATATGCTAGGAATGTCAGCAGTCGCTTCAGGCAGGATCATATAACGTGGAAGAAGGAATGCAAATGCACATATTGAACCTATGAATATCTTCTTCCAGATCTTAAGGTTGTTTCCTTCATCATAGAAAAGTCTCCATCTTCCAAGCATGATTCCAAACAGGAAGAACAGTATGGTCTGGGTCATTCGGCCGTTCTCAATAGCCCAAAGGAAATTGGCTGGAAGACCATATCTGATGCCTGCAATCGCGACGTCGATGATATTTCCTTCGGCCTGTGCCGGTATGATCGCCCCATAACATGCGTTGCTACCTATGTCCATAGGCAAAGTTGACGGATCCAGGTGACCGAGGATCATATATACAAGTTCGACCGGCTGAATCAGCATAAGTCCCATGAAGAACAGGATGACCTTGTTGCTTGCCCTGATGAACGGAATGACCAGAAGACCGCATACTCCATAGATGAACAGGATGTCTCCATTATAGAAAAGCAGGTCAAATAAGCCCCATAACATGAGAAGGACCATTCTCCATACAAATCTTGGACGAAAGTCTATGCCTTTTTGTGCCTGATTATCATGCTGGATATAGAAACTTAGACCGAACAGCATGGCGAAAATAGCATACATCTTTCCCGCAAGCAGGAAAAATGTGCTGTTCCATACAGCTGTATCAATCTTACCCCATGTTTCATTGACCGGCTCCGGGAACAGGAAGAAGTTCATGTGTTCCAGGAAATGAATAAGGATGATGCCGGCAATCGCGATGCCTCTGAGGATGTCTGCGACATCGATTCTGGTGTTTGGCTTGAGTGAAGGTGCGTATGCCATACTTATAATAATGTTTTGATCTTATCGTAGATTCCAGGCTGGATCATATATGATACATCAGCTGCAAACTTCGCCTGCTGCGCTTTTGCAAATTTTGAATGCGCTTCGTTCATCAGGTCATAAGTCTTGGCGACATAGTTGCCTATTCTGTGAGATTCCAGACGGAATCCTGCTCTTTGTCGCAGCTCCTTCAAGGCTCTGCGACGCGCAAAGACTCCTGAGTTCTGCCAAATATCCCAGACTTCCTTGGCAAATTCATGCAATGACTCTGCAGCTGCAGCTTTAAATCTGGCTTCATTCAGCTCTGCCTCCAAAGTTGCCAGACTTGCAGCAAGCTCTTTTCGCAGTGTGTCTTCATTGTATTCAATACTCTGGTTATCAATAGATTTGCTAAAAGCTTCCGCCGCTTCTGCATAACAAGGCATTGTTTTATAGGACTGCGAACTGTCTGCCAGCATGGCATCAAGAAGTTGATAAGCCCTTACCTGGGCTTCCAAGGTCAAAGCCGGTAGAGTCGTCAAGTCGTCAGCGCATTTTGAAATTGCGCTCGGTATGTCAGTGAAATAAGTTTTCATAATTCCGTAAAATTAAAAAATAATCTTCGAAAAAATACGTTTTTACACCAAATTTGTATAGGCGCTGTCATCACACATTTAATTTTAGTGGTTATGAAACGTCTGAATTTATTTTATGGAGCTGCGGCTCTTATCGCTGTCTCTTTGGCAGCATCTCCAGCCATGATGGCTCAGGAGAATGGAAACAGGGACGAATACGGCAAGGTCGTTAGAGGTCCTTATGAGACCAATCGCTTTTGTGACAACTGGTTCATAGGCGTAGGTGGCGGAATCAACGCATTCTGGAACGAAGGAATGAAGGTCGATGACATGAAGATTGCTCCAAGCATTGATGCCAACTTCGGTAAGTGGTTTACTCCTACTATCGGAATGAGAGCAGGTTATCAAGGTATCAATTTTCAGATCAAGGATCAGAACAAGCTAGGTTATATGTATTTCCATGGTGACTTCCTATGGAATATCTCAGATGCGATAGGCGGTTATAAAGAAACCAGATTCTGGAATTTTGTCCCATATCTTCACACAGGATATTTCCGCTCGTATGGACTTGATAATAATGATTTTGCGGATAATGAAATCGCAGCTGGTGCAGGTCTGCTCCACAACTTGAGACTGGCCGACAGATTGGACCTTGTTGTCGATATGAGAGCGACTGTAGTTAATGGAAGAGTCAATGCTTCGGATGGAGTCGCAATACTCCCGTCTGTAACCATGGGACTTGCCGTTGATCTCGGATGGCCGAACTTCATCAGGACATCCACCATTGTTGCAGGCCTTGAGGCTGTAGCTGCTGAAAATCTGGCGGTGCTTGAAACAGCTGCCATGGCTTTGGAGATGGCAAATCTGGCTCTGGAGGAGCAGAATGACAATCTGGTAGCCGTCAACAACAAATTGAAAAAGGAAAATGCCTCACTTAAATCCAAGGTGGCAAGTGTAGATCAGATCTTCAGGGACATGGGCCCTGCGAAGCTGTACTTTGACCTGGGCAAGACTGTCCTTTCTGAGAAAGAACTCCAGCATCTT
>JAEIGA010009437.1_pt1 | contig 14759 bp, 22 predicted proteins | sample 9270691 | NCBI WGS metagenome assembly JAEIGA01 (sample SAMN17057246, study PRJNA624740) | gut metagenome | biome: biome; isolation source: fecal sample | host: Bos grunniens | place: China: Xizang | collected 2019
AAATCGATGAAGACGGTATTATTCAAAACAAATTTAAGTTGTTTAATGCCGAAGAGTTGAAAGATATAACCGACACAAAATAGATTAGTTTTGAAACGGTAGATGTGATAGATTATAGCACATACAAGCCCGTCTATAATGAAGGTGCGCAAAAAGTCCGCGCGGTGTCTGCGAAGGAAAGTAACTACTTTAATATTTTACAATCCATCGCTGAAACCTTTGAATGTTGGATGTCTCTTGAAATTACTCGTGCGGAAGCCAATGAAGATAATTGGCAAGAGGGGGCCATTAAATCGAAGAAGGTGTGCTTTAAAAACTATGCTGGAAATGATAATTACGCATCATTTTAGTATGGTGTAAATCTGAAAAATATTCAACGCACCTTCGCATCCAAAAACATAGTTAGTAAATTGATTGTTAAACAAAATAACAATTAGTATGCGCCAAATGGATTTTGTACCATTGCTCGAGCCAATTCTAACCCCACTGGGGAGAACTATATTTACGATTTTCAGTATTATTTTAATAAAGGATTGTTAAATGCAGATGACTTTTACTCTTTAGTATATATCCCTTCAAATACGAAAGCCAATGACACCCTCCAGGGTTATTACCCTCGCGTAAAAGATATTAACAATAGATTAAAACCAATTAATGAAACTATTGCCCAAAAATAGTTGGAACTTATTAAATTGGAAGCTGAAAAGGAAGTTTAGGAAGGATTACTATCCGCCGCGTACGAGGGAATGGAGGGGGTCGCGAATGAATTTGCTTAGTTGTTTAATATCCAGATTGGCGACTTATATTATAAAAAATGGAAAGTAGCGTGTTTGTTAATTGACGAATTTGACGAAGATGGCGAACGTGCCGCCGAGGTAACCATACAATATTCAATAGATGGGAAAGAGCAATAGATGATATTGTCCGAGACTTTTACGACCACAGAAACTGTCACATATATTATGTCTGACAATAAACCTTTTGTTTCCTTTGTTACTCTTGGCGCACCCAATGATTTGATTCAAGGGGATAACACTGATGTCTGGAGTTTACCAAATGGCACGGAAACCTATGATATTTTTAAATTTGAAATAACGGAAGCAATAGATGGCGAAACCTCGAAAGAATTATAGAGTAATGATAAGGCTGTCTCGTTAATGGAAGAATACCTAGCTTACCATAACCAATATAACACTTCATTAAAAAAGTTGGGGGCGACATCTGAAGATTCTGAAGATAAAGCCAGTGATGGTTTGTACTATACTATTGAAGCCATTAAAAATGCAATTGGCGAATAGAAGAAGTAGAGTAATAGCCTTTTAACCGAAAAATCTGAACTTAATAAATTATTTTATACCACATATTCTCGCTTTATTCAAGAAGGCACCTGGCTTAAAGAAGACTATACAGACGATGAAAAGTATTTTATTGATGCATAGTCGGTAATGTATAATTCTTGTTACCCACAAGTTTAGTATACAATTAACGTATTGGAATTAAGCATGCTGCCAGGTTATGAGATGTTCACTTTTGAGCTTGGTGATAAAACTCATGTAGTAGACCCACAATTCTTTGGCAATGATTTACAAGAAGAAATTGTAATCACCGAACTTGTTGAAGAACTAGACGACCCAACAAAAAACTCTATTAAGGTTCAAAACTTTAAAAACCAGTTCCAAGATTTGTTCCAAAAAATCACCGCCTCGGTTCAACAAACACAATATAGTACTGGCTCTTACGAGAAGGCTGTCGCGCTGGCCGAGGCTGACGCGAAGAGCAAAGGTCAATTCCTAAACGAGGCACTGACAAATGGAATGGATAAACTTTCTGTTGCCGGATAGACTACAGTCGAATAGGGCGCAAATGGTATAACGCTTACCGATAGCAACACCCAAGACCAAATGAGACTTATCGGCGGTGCAATTATGATGAGTCGCCAAGACGAGAATGGTGTGCGCAAATGGAGTACTGGTTTGACACCGGAAGGTATTAGTGCTTCTTTAGTAACTGCTGGCACATTGAATGCTGCGAATATCGCTATTATGAACGTGGACGAACCAGTATTTAGATGGGATGCTTTTGGCTTAACCGCATTTGATGCGACGTGGACTAGTTAGGGAGTGATTGGTAAAACCGATTATACGAAATTTGTTCGTTTTGATAAATGCGGTATTTATGGAATAAGTGGAAAAGATGGCCGTACTTGGAAACCGCTTGGCGCCGATCCAAGTGCAATAGTGATGAATGAAGCGACTTTTGCACTGACTTGGGAAGGGTTAAAAGTTAAGGGCAATGAAGACGTTGAAGCGAGAATTGGTAGGCTAGGCGATAACATTCTTGACATAACCAGAGGTATTGGAGAGAACAAGCAGTCTTTAATGTCATTTAGTAACAAAGGCACTTTGCAAGTTGGTGGTTGGACTGTTAACTAGTAGGGATTGGTATCCCAAGTTAAACAAAGTTCAACATACTTACTAAGGCGTGAGGTGTCGAACAGACCATATACCTATTTACTTTCGACCCCACAAGAAGAAATACTTCCGGATTTTGAAGAGGAAGGCACAGGAACAGATTAGATTGTTTTTAAGGCTGGCGATAATTTTATGGTCAGTGAGGAAGGAACCTTATACGCTGCGAATGGTCGTTTTTGGGGTGATGTTTACGGAAATAATTATGGTATGGTTACAAATGGAAATGAAAAGTATAGTTATCAATTTCCAGTATATAGTTCAAACGGTTTTGTTCTTAATAACGACACTGCTACGCAGAACGCAATTGCTTGGTTCGGTAACACATCAGTTCCTGTTTATGTTGCGAGAGACCATAGTGCCTCGTTTAGTTGGAGTACAAATAAATCGAGCTCTTTAAACACAAGAACTATCCAAATATTTGAGAGGGAAGGTGCGACAGGAATTACGTTTGCAGAAGATGCGAGTATCAAATTTTATGGATATAACAATGACGCAACAACTATTACTTTTGGAGAAGCTTGGAATAAACGTGGAGAAAATAAAAAAATCGTTTTGAATGCGAGCGTTCCAATGTTTCGTAGTGTGTTTTAGAATGGCGGATACACCCGAATAGATGACGATATAAAAGTAATAATAACAATAGAGGACGTTACGCCTGAGGATGCAAACATATTTAAGCTTGAGATTAGAGTCTCTATTAATGAAGATATTAGTACAGATGAGTACTGGAACGGCTTAGTTTAGTTTTCTTGTTATGGATACTATATTTTAAATAACTCTGTACCTAGTTTTGTAGTGGGCGAAAATGGAGCCATAAAAACAGAATATCTTTCGGCGGCATCTGGAAAAATTGGAGATCTTAATATCTTTGCCGATGGTGGAATTGGTTTTATTGAGCCTGTAACCAGCAATAGTAACACATTTGATCATTATTTGCATTTGAACTATGACAAATTACTATTTGAGAGTGATAACTTTGGTAATGGCAACAGTTGTCAAATGACGATAAATGGCTTGACTGTTATGAGCTCCACTCTACGTCGCACCAACTTTGACGGAAACTACGCAATAGAATATACTGGCATCAGAAACGGAGAAGCAATTTTTGGAAACTATTCATCGGAAGATAATTCTTATCAGAAAATGGGAACAGACTTGAGAATTAACAATCATGGCTTGATATATGGCAATGGTTACATCTACCCTGGCGATAACTATTCACAAGGTAATTCTACCGATGGCATTGCCAATATTAAGTTTAGTGGTTCAGGTGATAGTGACACCGATATAACTTTTGAGGTTAGACGTGGTAGTAGTAGTAAAACAGTAAAAATAAGTGATTTAGTGGGAATTGGAAATATTAGAGGTAATACTCCCTCGTCAAGTCATTTTTCTTCTGTGCTGCCTCTTGGTGGAGGTTGGGGTTTAGCTTTTGGCTATTATAATGCAAAAGACGATACTTCTGGTGGTTCTCATAGTGAAGCAATAGCAACTGGTTTGTCATCTATTTACTCAGCCACCATTACTGCAAAAAATAGTAAAAATCCACCAACCATAGGAATTACGAGTTTCTCCGGTGGCACTATTAATTTTTAGTGGCAATTAGCTTTAGCGGATGAACACGACGAATTAATGGATGCCTATTATATGGCCATAGGAAAAATATAAATTTGACTTTTTCTTAAAATTCCTGTATAATATATATAGAGAATGGGTAAAACTCTACCCATTCTCACCTATTACGCGTAAAAGGAGTAAACAATGACACTTAAAATGTATCAAATCATCGATTTCCCTTCTTTCTTTGAGAAGGTAAAATCACAAAAGCTTCCTTTCAAGACATCCTATCGTCTTACTATCCTTACACAGGAGATTGAGAAGCACATCAACTTCTATCAGGAGAAATTCCGCGAACTCATTCTCACATACAGTGAGAAGGATGAGGTAGGAAATCCCGTACCCACCGATGATGGTCAGGGCATCAAACTTGCAGAAGCAACTATGCAAGAAGCATATGCCCAACTTGCTGAACTTCGTGGTTTGGATGTAGAACTTCCTGATACCAAATTCTCTATTGATGATTTCGCAGATGTGGAACTCTCCCCAATAGAGATGAATGTTATTCTGCCGTTTATCGCAGAGTAATCCTACCTAATTAAACAAAAAGACTACAACGTATAAGTTGTAGTCTTTTTTTTATTTTGCTAGCAACGCACTTGGCGCGAACCCGAAGTTTTATTCCAAGTTAGTGTGAAATTTTTTGTATATTTTATACAAAATTGCCAACCCGCTTCTGTGCACGTACCCAAACTTTTCTTACGACGGTTTTTGCATTCCGACTGACTTTTGGCTACGCCTACTTATATATGCAAGGAACACAGGAGGACAGAAAAAAATGAACAATCAATTTCCTTTTCCCGGATAGATGCCGGGGATGAACCAAATCCAACAAATACAGCAAATGTTCCCACAACCACAAGGTAGCGTCTACACAATCAATTCGCCACTTGACATCGGGAACGTACCAATCGGCAGTACCGGCCTATCAGTTGCCATCTGCATACCCGACAACCTAATGTATATCAAATCATTCCAAAATGGTCAGCCAGCCATTATGGTGTATCGTATTTCTCCCTTCCAAAAAGAGGGTAAGGAGACCGAAATATCTGCGCCAGCACCAGTCGCGGCTAACGACGTAAATACTAGACTTCTTGCCCTCGAACAGAAAATTGAACAACTCTTATCAGGAGGAAAATTTGATGGACTTATATAATCTGTTTAATCAAGGACGTACTACCGCAAATTACCAAAATTTACCAAACGGCTAGCAACGTCAATATCAAATCAACCCGCAACAATTTATACAAGTTGCACAAACTCTCGATCAAAATGCACTTTCGCGCCTTGTAAATATGGCGCGTGCCCAAGGGATACCAGACACCGAAATTCAAAAAGGTCTAAACTTTATCAACTCTCTACGCTAAAAAACAAAACCGCCCGAGACCTATTCGCGGTAAGCCTCAAACGATTTTGTTCAAAAATATTTTTTATTCAAGGAGGACATAATATGTCTCACGAACTCTCTCTTGCTGACATCGCCGCTGTGAATGGAGGCGGCATGAACGGCGAAATGTGGAATAACCCATTCATTTATCTTGTATGGCTTGCCGTTTTAGGTGGCGGCGGTCTCTTCGGAAATCGTGGATACGGTGCTGGCGACCCTGCGGTTCAGGGCGCGCTCACTCGCTCCGATCTCTTCGAAGGCTTCAACACCCAGGACATCAATGCTCAACTTCGTGGTATCACCAATGGTTTGAGCGACGGCTTCTATGCCGTTAACTCTGGTATGAAAGATGGCTTCTATGGTATTAAGGATGCTATCTGCGGCACCAACCGCAACATCGATGCAGTACGCTATGATGTAACCAACGCTATTCATGCAGAAGGCGAGGCAACTCGCGCACTCATCAACGCAAATACCATTCAGGAACTCCGTGATAAACTCGAAGCACGTGACCGTGAAATTATGACTCGCGACTTCCAGTTGAGCCAGTTGGCACAGAATCAGTATCTCGTAAACGAGATTAGACCTTGCGCTAAACCCGCTTACATCACCTGCTCTCCTTACACCACTGCTTCCTTCTGCGGTGCCGGCGTATAACCGGCACCTCCCAGAGTACACACCCGTATCAAGGAGGTAAATAACAATGATTTATTCTTACACAATCGCACCCCAAACACTCGCAACTGATGAAAACTTGGTCTTTACAATAGACGCGGTAAAGACCGGTTGTACCGTAACCCACGCGGGCGGCACACCAACATTCACCTTTAACAAGCCCGGATTTTATTTTGTGACTTTCAACGGTGTAGCAAGCGCAACAGCTGCAGCAACTGACCCAATAGTAGTCGAAATGTACAATGGAGCTACTGCAATAGCGGGAGCGTTGAGTTCTGAACTGTCGGCGGCCGTTGACACACCAGTTGCCCTATCAATGTCTACCATCATTCAAGTCAGACCCAATTGCCCGGCAATCGACAACACAGTAAACCTGATAGTAAAGAACACTGGTATTACGGCGGAGTACACAAATGCCGCAATTACCATAACCAAACTTTGCTGAGGAGGTAAACTATGTTAGTATATAAGGCCTTATATCGCAAGATGATGGACGACCTAAAAGACGCTGGAATGTGGCTTGACTGGTCCGAACAGATCATGTGTGACTACCCAGACTATGCCGAATTTCTCATTGATTCGGCAGAAGAAAGACTTGAGAAGACCTTTGTGGAAACTTACAAGCATTTTGAAAAACTTTGTAAAGAGCATAAAACCGACATTTGCATGGACGAGGTCGTGCACGACCACATGATGGAATGGCATCATGGAATGAAAATGAAGGTTGATAAACTCAAGGACAAGCTAAAGGATGATGATGACGAGCATCATACCAAACCTGTCCTCAAAAAATAAGTGAGAAAGAGAGGAGTTCGCTCCTCTCTTTTTCATATTTCCCAACTGGTAATTTCTGTGTTTCTGTTTACAACTTTTGTCATATAGTAGCCAATACCAATTGCGTCAGCTTCGTCATCGGTGGCGTTTATATTATACCAATTTTTGGCAATTAACTACATGCTCTTTTTCTTGTCTGCGCGAGCGCGACCCTTTACGCCGCAAGCGTTACGCCAGGTGTTGGTCGGGCACACGCGATAAGGAATGCCAAGTTCGTGGCACGTAATCAGAAGCGCGCCTTGTAAATGAGCGAGTGTTTGGAACAAAGTGACCGAACCAACTGTCTCACCATCAAACACTTTTGCCTAATACTGGATGCCTTCTATGCCGATATGGTCGGGCTTCCAGTTGTTTATCATTGACACAAGCCAATTTCTAATCGATACACATCGCGCGACCTCATCATCCGAAGTCGTTTGGAAGGTGCCATATTTTACCAACTCTCCATTATCAAATATGGAGTAGCCAGTAACTTTTGTTGCCTGGTCGAGAGCGAGTATTCTTGTCGCGCCTTTTGGTTTAGGTACAATTTTATCTGTCTACTAAAAAGTAGTTTGCTTACAAATGGGGCATTCGCGCCGTGTACGTAGTTTCTTCCACGGTGCGAATACGTTGTGTCCGTTGTTGCACTCAAAGGACATTTCTGTTTCCAAGTTTTTATATTCAAGAGAATGGACTTTCCATCCGTCTTGTTCTATTTCTTGTTTAATTTGGTCTAAAGTGATTTTAGCCATCTATCTCACATCCGAACATTTTTTCTATTTCTTTTTTATTTATCTTCTGTTTGAAATCACCATCAAGATAAATTATTTTGAAATATTCACAATTTTTATCAGTACTCTCTACCACGAATAAATCGGTAATAAATTTGCAATAACGACGATGTACAATATTATAAAGTGAAGTGTGCCAATCTGCATCACTATCGTACCCGGACGCTATTTCGAAATCGCCAACCTTTACCAGTGGAGCATAAACAAGTACACGATGGCCTTTATCTGTAATAGCAGTCATAAGGAAGACGTGTCCAACATGACTCATACTTGGAAACACATTTATAAATTCTATATTTTTAATACTCTCGGTATAATCAATTGCCATATCACTTCACTCCGGTGCTACCGAAGCCTCCGTTTCTACCATCGTTGGCAACTTCACCAACACTTTCAACCTGATAGAAGATTGCTTTGGGCACTTCTGCAAGCACCAACTGTGCAAATTTCTCGCCCTTACCGATGGTGTAAGAAGAACCAAACTCAATATTGTACAAACGGCCATTTTCATCAATATTTGCGAATTTAATGAATGGCTCAATATTATCAATGATGATACCGATTTCATCGCGGTATCCTGCGTCAATAGTGCCCGGCGTATTTGCCACACGCAACTTGGTTTTTAGGCAGCGACCACTCTTTGGACGCACCTGAAGTTCGTACCCTGCAGGGATAGCAACTTTTATGCCGGTTGGCACAAGCTTTGTTTCGCCAGGAGCAACGGTAATGTCCTCTAATGCGTAAACATCCATGCCGGAATCAGTAAGATGCGCGTATGTAGGCATTTTTGCATTAGGGTTACAGTACTCAATGGGGATAAGAATTGTCTTATGCGCCGCACCATCAGCTTCGGCCATTGCGTTGTATGTAAGCCCCATAAGTCTTTTAAGAAAATCTCTTTTCGCAAAAGACATAGCGCCTCCAAGCTGCTCATCAATTTGAAGACAAATCGCAGCATATTCTGCTCTTATGTCCTCTACCTTGACTCCTCGGATATTCATCATTTGGACGAGTTCCATCTGGGTGTTAGCGTCCCTAAAATCTCGTTCCATCTGGCTTAAGAAAATAGGTGCTAATATTTCAAAATGTTCGTCTGGTAAAGCGAGCATTCCTGCGATATCGCTAAAGTTTTCTCCGTCGGGGTTTACCGCAGTAATTGCCTCAAGAGTTTTTTGGAGTTCAAAGCGTTGTTTGTCCCTTAATGCTTTGGCAGATTCGACGGTTCTTTTCGCTGCTTCGCGAGCATCCTCTGCGTTTTTAATTCCACCAATGGGATTAACTATATCTGCCATTATGCGCCTTCTCCTTCATCCCAGACTTCATCATAAACAGCAACACACTTTACAACCCATGCCTCTGCTACAACTTCGCCCTTCTTTTTCTTACTCTTATAGGTGTATCCTGCCGCGCTGACAAGATAACCATTATCTTTTGCTTCGTTTCTGAATTTGAGGATTGCATCCTTTGCTTCGTCCTCAGTATACGCGCGATGTTCGTAAGTTACTTTTAACAGTTTCATTTCATTTATTCTCCTATCATATCGTTAATTGCACTCATAAGGGTGATTCCACCCATTACTTTATTATTGTTCTTACTATTGCTGCTTGAACTAAGTAGAGTGGCATTGTTATCATTACAAGTTACTTTAGTCCAATCCCAGTTAGGAGTTGTGTCTATTTTATTGACATCTCCATTACCATACCAGAATTGAATAGGTCTATTTGCGCGATCTTCTGCAACTGCTTTGTCTACTGCCTCTTGAATGAGCGCCTCTAAGTCTCTTACAGTAAGTTCAATCTTACCGTTGTGATTAGGTGTCAAAATCTTTATAAACATAATCTATACTCCTTTTATCTCTTTACTATATATATTATATCACAAGATTGTGAAAAAGTCAAATTTCAGCACTTACTTTTCCTGCGCGATAAGCCTCAATGAGTTCAGGGAACATTGGGAGTTCAAGAAGTTGGGCACACAATTCGCGCCACTCAGGAAGGCGGTGGTCCCAACGCTGAATGTAGATGTTGAGTAAGCATCTGTAATTAGTGGTCATTCGCGCAGTAAGCTCAAAACCTGCGGGGTTAGTATAAAGCATCTCTAAATACTTCTCATACATCGCTGCACGGATTTCTTCTCTTGCCTTGTGATTTTCCGCAGTCTCAAGTACTGCGGCGTACGCATTATACTGGTCTTTCTTCTCCTGCATAATTGCAATCGCACGAGGGTCTACATATTTATTATACTGTCCCGCAAGGTCAAACTTGGTAATGCGGTGCATCGTACTCTGGCTGGATACAAATTCCAAGAAGCGATACCTCTCTGCCTCAACCCACGCTTTATTGGTAAAAGTAAGGTCAAATGCCACGCGAACACCCGTGAGCCATTGGCCATGCGCACCGTTACCATTACTTGCTTTCGTCAAGTTTAAGCCACGCTTTATATCCTTTTCATCAGGTTCGCGCTGTGTGAGTACAGTTCTCATTGGGTAGCCGCTTGCTACCAAACTTTCTTCTAAATCATATACTTTTACATTTTCAAGTCTCATTTAACCAAATCCTCCCTTGTGAGCACCTTTTTGTTTATTGAACTTGCCCATTCTACCAAATCAATAACCATTGAATAAAGTTTTTGCTCGTGTCCAAGCACTACGACGGCGTCTGCTTTGGCGATAATTGATTTACATAAATTAAAATGTTCTTCGCTTCCGCAACGAAAATCTTGCAAATCCAGTGGAATGCCTAGCACTATAAAGTCTTGATAGGTTAGAATAGCATGCCACTTGACAAAATTTTCTTGTGCCGTATAGCTGGTTATATCTCCAATAAGCGCGATCGTCTCATAGTTCTTTACTTTGTAGAAGCGACCACAATGACAGAAGTCTGTTTCCTTACTATCACGGAACGCTTTACACATACATTTAGTGTCATCATTTTTGTATGATAAACAAGGACAGTAATCATCATTAAGTTTTACCGCTTCGGTAATCTCGTTGTATTCTTCCTCGCTTGGATTCTTAAATATATCAAATTCCTTCATAACTTACCTTCTTTCCATATTGATTATCGGAAGCAAGTTTTACTCCCAATACCTCATCATAATGAGGTTCTTGATCTGGCACATATCTTCCAAATTTTATATAGATATTGGGATAATGTTTTAGCCAGTTATATGTTGCATTTTCTCGCCTGCCGCTATCATCAAGCGTCAGTTCATATTCTGTATATCCTGTGTATATAACTATATCATCCATCACACCGCCTTCACGCAGTGTATAAACCAATTCATAAATTAAATCTGGTGTATCAAATGGCTCCATTCCAGAAATAACTATTGCTTTCGTGATGGGGTTAGACATATATCTACTTATCAAATCTTGAACAGTAATGTTAAGATCGGGGTCGTGTGCCAGTTTACTATTCTGGCACACGGCGCGACCGCATTCTTTATCACATTTGAAAGAGCATTTGGATGTTGCTATATACATCGAGGGTTTTTTATAGTTGAGGAAGTCCTCATCAATTATTCCCTTCACTAACATCAGCCCACTCCCTCATCTTGTATTCATCGCGTCTTGCTTTGGACCAAGACTTGGTAGAGGTATAGAAACCAACGATTCTTGTGTATTCGGTAAATACATCACCGCCGCAAATTGGGCATTTCTTGCCGAAGAACGCGTGATTCTTTTCGCAAGCCTGTATCTTGGTGTTAAATGCGAAGTAGGTGAGGCCCTGGTCAGCAATATAATTTACCATATCCCACGCCTGCTCAAAGTTGAGGAACGGGCCTTCAATATTGATGTGTGCGATAGAACCACCATTGCAGTAGCTATCGAACAAGGAAGCAATTCTAATTCTTTCCTGCATTGTGGTCTTGATACCAAGAGGAATGAACTGGTTGCCATACAAAGGAAGGTCACGAACTACGGTGTCAGGGAAGAGCAACTCGTCCGCTGCCTGGAACTTCGCTGCACAGGACTCGCCGGGAACTTGTTCCAAGTTTATCTTATAATTCTTATCAAGTGCGAACTGATCTTTTGTTCTGTGGATTACATTAAAGATGCGCTTACCGAATGCATCAGCTTCGGGTGTGTAATATACATTGCCGAATTCGTCTTCTTTAGTGTAGCCAAAAGTCTTCATTGTCTCATAAACACCCATTACACCAACTGTATTATACAAGTGCTCAAAATCAACGAGGCCATAAGTGAAGTTGGGAAGCAATCCCTTCTCTACATTGCGCTCAATAATATGACGAATAACATCAAGTGCCTTGCAGTCAAGCTCTACGAGATCGCGAAGAGCAACAAGATAATCCATCTCATTATTGTGCTCAAGAGCAAGTCGCGCAAGGTTGATTGTGGATACCTTTACAGAGCCAACCTTGAGGGCGGTTCCGCCGATGGAGTTGAAGTAGCCGAGGTCTTCGATATTGGACTTTAGGCGGCAACAGTTGGAAAGAGAAGTAACGCTATCGTCAATGAAGATATTGGAGTCATTCCACTTCATATTGTGTTCAATGCCCCAACGAGCAAATGGAACGTCTTGGAACTGCCCACTCTTTCTCAAAAGAGAAATAGTCAACACTGGGAAAGTAAACATATTCTGCTCACGAATTTCAGCAACAACTTCCATAAATATTTTCTGGAACTCTTTGATATCATCAAGGTAATCAATCATAAACTCGCCGTTAGGAAATTCCGCGCCACCAAAGAGGGCTTCAAGATAGGGGCCGTCGAATACGGAAACGTTGGTAAATGCAGACTGGATACCATCACGAACATATGGTTGATTTACTGCATAGATAAAGCGCTGTATCTGCTGACGAGCATAATATTCAGGAGAGCGGAAGTAGTAACCATCTTCTACATCTTGTTTCCAGAAATAATACATATAAGGAATAAGGTTAGGCAAACCACACGCGCCAGAACTTCTATTGGATACGAAACTGATATACTCTTTTACGAAATCAATAAATGTTTCAAGGTGCTTTGGTGGTTCATAGTTAAAGGTGCTTAAGAAGAACAGACCTTTTTCTGCCAAGTCTTTCAAGTCATATGCGAAGCAGTAATGAACAAATGTAGATGTGTCGGCATCGTGCATATAGAGTGCTTTTGTCCACTCCGCGCGGAGCCATTCGTTTGCTGTTTTGAAGCCATACTTCTTATTTAATTCGTAATAAATCTTGTTATATGCGAGCAACTTACGATGCGGTTTAGGCATCTCATTCATCATTGTGCGCATATCCTTATCTTTTACATTAGCGCTGCCATCAACAGATGCATCAGCAACAGCCTCAGCATCAATAAAGTTGTCAATGAAGTCGGTGTATGACAACTGCGCATCATCAAAGCCGTTCAATCGCGCGAACTCCTCACCATACTCTGCGTGCATTTTATTGTATTGAGTGGTGAAGTTCTTGTTAAGTCTTATATTTATATTAGCCATTGGTCCTCTCCTTTATCCATTGGTTTGCCTCTTTTAATGTCATAAGAGGGCCACAGTTCACTTGCATCATTGGGAACTGTTCTATAAAAGTCATTTTTGTTTCATCGTCAACGATACTATATTCAATTCCCGCTTTCTATAATTTCTTTTCAAGAATATTACACGCGGGGCAGTGAATGGTATAAACCACAACGTAATCCATTAGTTCTCTTCCTCCATCATATAGCAATACTCGCAGAAACCATCTACGAAGTTATGCTGACATTGATGTTGGAGCTCGGCATTGCGCGCCAGTAAGTCACGAACTGCGTTATTAAGTGTGAATTGTGAAGGATTGATAAGTTGTTCAATAAGTGCGTTGTTCTTATCTATCTCTTCCTTAATTTGTAATTGTGTCATAATTTTCCTCCCAAACTCCTTGCGGAGCATTCATAAAAGTCAGTAAACAAAGGATAATGCTTTTGTCTAACAAACATAAATATTTTTCTAATTTGATCTTGTGTAAGAACTTCGCCGTAGTAGTCCTTCGGGACTTTTTGGGATGCTTGCGCGAAGTCAAACAGAGTGTCATCAGTAATCGCATTATAGTACGAACTCTGCGGCAACCCCTTCAAACTGTTATGATAGTAGTTAAACAGTTGCAAGACCGCTTCCCATCTGCGGTCCGGGAAAAATCCTTCGTCATATATAAGTGAAAAGAATATGCGATAACTCCGCGAAATTATTATTTGGCGAAGAATTTTTGGTAGCAAAGTCTCCACAAAATCGTTCGGGTCGTACCGCGCAGAGGTTACGTGATATTCCATTTGTGTAAATACTGTACGTTGGCGGCATCGCGCAATCCACTCCAAGAATGGTTCATCTTCTATTACGCCATCATACCGCAACGAATAAAATGTGCTGTTGGTATTTATAGACGACCAGTTTAACAAAGATTGTCCGTCACTAATTTGCACGGGAAATTTCATACCAACCTTTGTAGCCCAACCATCGGTTCGCGCCTTCTGTAAAATCTTCTGGACGGCTTCAAACGAACCTTCAACCGCACCAAGATCATAGTCGTGAAGCATTAGGTTGCGGCAAGTCGGTAAATTTTTGAATTGCCGCCAGTACTCGGGCCACACTGTCTTTCCATCAAGCGAGAGCCGGCAGTGTTCAGCCTCCATCATATTGTTGAATATTTTTTTCTTCAATGGAGAATCCGTACCCATAATAACTTTTTCCATTTTTTGGTAGATGGACGTATCCGGCGGCATCCGCTCGATTTCTATGGGAAGGGGCTGGTATATGTTGTTGGAGAAGGCGAGACCGCCATACTCCATATTTTTCACGCGGAGTAGATTTATAGGGAAGTCGCCATCGTCATAGTCTTTGCGGTAGAAGAATTTTTGGTGGCGTTCCGGTGTGAAAGAGGGAGAGAGTATTACTATCTCCCCCTTTTTCTTGTAGTAGGCGGATAACTTCATCGCTTCCAAATTAAATGGGACGAGCGTATATTTTGCCAAATCGGCATCCATAATTCCTATACTCATACTATTTTACCAACCGCCGCCATATA
>JAEIGA010009438.1_pt1 | contig 14758 bp, 14 predicted proteins | sample 9270691 | NCBI WGS metagenome assembly JAEIGA01 (sample SAMN17057246, study PRJNA624740) | gut metagenome | biome: biome; isolation source: fecal sample | host: Bos grunniens | place: China: Xizang | collected 2019
AATTCGTAAGAAAGACGAATTACAAGCTAAGTTTGAAAATATTGCAATTGATACTGTAGATTCTGCATGGGATTTATGCGTAAAATATGTATGTTCAAATGCAGGAGTTGAAAAGTTAGGCGATATTCCTTGGGGTGGCGGCTATGATACAGCTAAGAAAGAGTTTCAATCTCTCTTTAGAGAATTAACTTTCGCCGGCTATGGTATTGTTTTCATTTCTCACTCCACTGAAAAAACTTTCAAAGATGAAAAGGGCGAGGAATATCAACAGATTGCACCGGCTCTACCTAATCGTCCTTATGACATTGTTAATAAAATGGTCGATATTATTGGCTATATTCGTGAAATTGAAGATGAAAATGGTGTAGGTAAGAGATACATTTTCTTCCGTGGAGATAAACGTTTCTTTGCAAAATCTCGTTTTAGATACATTGCACCACGAGTTGAATTTAGTTACGACAATATTGTAAACGCAATTTATGAATCAATTGATAAAGAAGTTGCTAACTCTGGCGGTGAAGCATCAAATGCGGATAATCCTTATACCACAAGAACCTTTGAAGACTTAATGGACGAAGCTAAAGTGCTTTGGGGACAGCTTATCCAAAGAGAATTAGTGCCTAAAGCAAATGAAATTATTGAGCGTGTGTTTGGAAAACCATTAAAATTTTCTGAAATGCAAGCAAATCAAAAAGAACAGCTTGAACAAGTCCTCTCTGAGGTTAGAGAGATTCTGTAAGGAAGTGGAGAGGCTTTGTCCTCTCCTTTTTTGTAGGAGGAATAAAATGACAATAGTTGACACAAATGTACTACTTGATTATCCTCAAATTATAGAGGAACACAAAGACCTTTTAATTCTCACAGATGTTTTAAAAGAACTTGATGGATTAAAAAGAAGTTCAAATAATGAAACTGCTTTTCAAGCACGTCGCGCCGCCGTCATGATTTCACGTAATATGGATTATATTGATTTCTTTGGAAAATTAGAAAAAGAAAATATGCTAGTTGATGATAAGTTAATTAAAGTTGCTGGAATTCTTGATAGCACTTTAGTTACAAATGACGTGTATTTAAAAGTAAGAGCAAGAGCCGCCGGCGTAGATGTAATTGGTTATGGAGTGAAAGATGATTATGAAGGAACTACAACAATTTTCCTTGAAGCTGATGAAAACGGATATAGTGTCGTTCTTGACTATATACTCGAAAACAAAAGTTTCCCATCTGACTTCTACAAAAAACCGCTATTTGAAAATCAGTACTTCATTATAAAAGATTCTAATTCTCCATATCAAACTAAAAATGGAGAAACTGATTATACTGTTCTTGCAATTCTTGTTTATAAAAATAAAGAATTAAGAATGTTAAGTGAAAAGTGGGATAAAAAGACAATTGTGAATAAATGGATTAATAAGATAACGCCTAAAAATCCTGAACAGCAATGTCTATTTCATGCTTTACACAATCGAGACATTTCTATTATTTATGCTGGTGGACAATTTGGTACTGGTAAATCTTTCATTCTGAATAACTTCGCAATTCAAGAACTTGAAAGTGAAAAAATTAAGAAAATTGTTTATGTGCCTAATAATGCCTTTACTGAAAATACAATGGAACTTGGCGCACTCCCCGGCGAATTATTAGAAAAAACTGTAGGTCAAATTGGTCCACTTATTGATTTAGTTGGTATTGACCAAGTGCAAGATTGGATAAAAACTGAACAACTTGAAATCGTTCCTATGGGATTCATTAGAGGTAGAAGTTTTCAGGATACAATTATCATTGTCAATGAAGCTCAAAACCTAACCGAAGACCATATTAAGTTGTTAATTGCACGTTGTGGCAATGGTTCAAGAATTTTCTTTGATGGAGATTTTAAACAAGCGGATAGTGCTATTTTTAGAAATAAAAATGGATTAAAGCTATTGTTACAACTTAGAAAATCTCCTATTTATTCTAAAATATTTGCTACCGTAAAGATGAATACAATAGAAAGAAGTTTAACTGCACAGGCTTCTGCTTATTTGGATAGTCTAAGTGGTGGTATTTAAGGCGACAGTTTTGTCGCCTTATTTTATTGACTTTAAAAAAAATTTTTGATATAATCATATTATGATAAAAAAAATGAAAGGGTGATTTAATGGGAAAGAAAATTCCTGATGAGGTTATTAATCAGATTCCCATTTTATATAAAGAATTGGGAGTTAAAAGTAAGGTTGCAGAAAAGTTAGGTATATCAGTAGCTTCTGTATCAAAATATTTAACTATTTTTGACGCTGCGCCGCCGGCGCAACCCACATAGAAACCAATAACTTCTTCTACGAAGAAAAGAATCTTAATAACGCCAGAACTTGAACAGGAAATTAATGAGCGTTATTTAGCTTGTGCGAATATGAGTCAAGTTGCCCGTGATATGGGAATAACCCCAGCAACAGTTAAGGCTCATTTATCAGAAGAAAATCTTAGAATTGTATCAAATGAATACAATGATAGAGACGCATTATTCTTCTATATTTATCGTCTTTTTGGCGAGCAATCAGAAGACCAGCCTGTTACTAAATGGAATATTGTACAAATGCAGAAATTTAGAAAACAGGGAATGCCTTATAGAGGACAGCTTCTTACTTTAAAATATTTCTATGAAGTTAAGCATGGAGATAAAAGGAAAGCTAAAGGTTCAATTGGCATAATTCCTTTTGTCTATGAAGAAGCGAGACTTTATTATGAGAAACAGGCAAAGAAAGCAGAAGAAATTACCAGCTTAATTCAACAGCAACTTGAAAAAGATAGAATTGAAATTAAGTTTAATCCTGCTGACTATATGGGACAAAAGAAACGTAATAAGAATAAAAAGTTAATTGACTTATCTACGCTTGGTGATTGATAATGGTTTGTGCGGACAGAAAAACTATAGTTCAGGTTTTAGGTAGTTTGATGAATAGACCTGAGTTATTGAGCGATATAGATAAGTATTAGCTTGAGCCAAATGATTTTGATTTAAAATTAGACCGCTATATCTATTCTGCAATTTATAATCTTTATGTACAAGGAGCAGAAAGAATCCACGCTCAGGATGTTGATAACTATTTATCTTCTAACGAGATAGCGAAAAGGGTTATTGAAGATGAGAATGGAATTCAGTTTTTAATAGATTGTGAAACCAACACTGAATCCGGAAACTTTACTTACTATTATAATAAATTAAAAAAATTTAACTTATTAAGAGATTTAGAAAAAAATGGTTATAATATAAGTCCATTTTATTGTGATGACCCTCTCAATATTGATTTTGAAATTGGTAAAAGATTTGAAACTCTAACTACAGAACAAATTCTCAATCACTACAAAGTTGATATGGTAAATTTAGAAAGTAAATATGTAATCAATACAGTAGTGAAAGAGGGTAAAGCAAGTGACGGTATTAGAAATTTAATTGCTGAACTTCAACAAACACCAGAAGTAGGAATAAGATTGCAAGGTAGCATCTTTAATACCATTACAAGAGGTGGTAGAAAAGGGAAACTTTACTTACGTAGCGCCGGCTCTGGTGTTGGTAAAACTCGTTCAATGGTTGGTGACGCTTGTAATATAGCTTATCCAATTAGATTTGAACCAAAATATGGTAAGTGGATTGCAACAGGTAGTCCAGAAAAAGTTCTTTATGTAATGACAGAACAAGAAACTTCTGAAATTCAAACAATGATTTTAGCATATTTAACTGGAATTAATGAAGAAAATTTTCTTTATGGTACTTTTACTGGAGAAGAATTGGAGAGAATTGAGAAAGCAATTCAAATAATGGAAATGTACTCTGATTATCTCTTAACTGCACAAGTACCTGACCCTTCAGCTTCTGTAATTAAGAATATGTTTAGACGTTATGCATTATAGCAGGGTGTAGAAAATTTCTTTTATGACTACATATTCTCCTCTCCTGCCATGCTCAATGAATATAGAGATTTAGGATTAAGAGAAGATGTAGTACTAAGAATGTTTACAACTGTATTAAAGAATTTGGCTACAGAATTAAATGTCTTTATTTTAACTTCAACTCAGATTAGCAATGATGAGGGAGAGGGATTTAAAGACTTTAAAAATATTAGAGGTTCAAAAGCAATTGCAGACTTAGCTGACTTTGCTTGTATTATGAGTTTACCTTCTAAAGAAGAACTTAAAATAGTTTCTTCTGGATTTCAAAAGCTCTATAACTTTTAGCCAAATTGTGTTATTGACGTGTTTAAGAATAGACGTGGTAGATGGACACAATTAAGAATTTGGACTAAAAGTGACCTCGGTACTTGTCGTAAATATGATTTATTTGTAACAACGCCTGACCTAAAGCCAATAGAAGATTTCCAAGTTGTAGACTTTATTCAAGAAAAAGATTCTACTTTAGAAGAACTTGAAAATAAGTTTAATGAGGGAATAGAGGAAATGGTAGAGATACAAGAAATATCAGAAGAAGACCCGACAAGCCTTCTTACCGACATACATGAGGCATTTGGCAGCATAAAAGAGCAAGTAAAAGGAAAGGATTTTAGTGATTACTTATGATTGATTTAAAGTCAGTTCAAAAGAATTTAACGTCAGAAAAGGTTATAGAACTTGTTACAGAATTAGGTAGTGATGCCTACGTTGAAAAATCAGACCATATTCAATTCAAAACAATTTGCCACAATATTGATACTGAAGATGCCAGTATGAAACTTTATTATTATAAGAAAAATAATATGTTCCATTGCTATACAAGTTGTGGTGACACGTTCAATATATATGAGTTATTTAAAAGACGCTATGAATTGTTAGGGACTCCTTATTCTTTCTATCAAGATATAGTTTTAAGGATAGTAGGAGACCAAGAAGGATTTAATTTAAATCCTACAAAATATGTGTCTGATATGGAGAAATATAAAAAGTAGATTACAGACGTAAATATTCCAATTATCAATCCAAATATTCTAAATATTTTTGTTTTCCACCCTACGCCGGAATGGCTTTCTGATGGTATTAGCGAAGAAAGTATGAAAGAATATAATATACTCTATTCAATAGGACAAAATAAAATCATAATTCCTCATTATAATATTAATGGAGATTTAATTGGAATAAGAGGACGAGCCTTAAATGCAGAAGATTTGGCATTAGGAAAATATATGCCGGTTACAATAGAAGGAAAAATCTACTCTCATCCATTAGGTTATAACGTTTATGGATTAGACAGAGTAAAAGAAAATATTAAAAATATGAAATTTGCTATTGTTGCAGAATCAGAGAAATCTGCACTACAATATTATACGATGTTTGGTAAAGATAGAAATGTTTGTGTCGCCGCTTGCGGCAGTACCTTTCATGCTTATCAATTAGACCTTCTTATCCGTGCCGGCGCAGAAAAGATTCTGATTGCCTTTGATAAAGAAGGAGAAAATTGGAAAGAGCAAGATAAGTATTATCTTAAATTAAAAGGTCTTTGTGAACGATATAAATCCAGATGTAAAATGGGCTTTATCTTCGACACACATAATCTTTTAAATCTGAAAGATAGCCCTTTTGACCGAGGTAAGGAAACATTTCTTAACTTATATAAAAATTCTAAATGGATATAAGGAGTGAATGAATTGAAGTATATAAGAAAAACTTCTAAGAATTTTACAGAAGATTTCCTTATCAATTTATTAGTAGATAGGGGAATTATTGAAGATAACAATGTTTTTCAAAAGAAATTTTTTAGTCCTACAACAGAAAATTTAATTGACCCTGAAAATTTAGACCATATGGAAGAAGGCTATCAGCTTTTAATGAAACATTTAACTGCCGGCTCAAAAATTTATTTATGTGTCGATTCAGACGTTGATGGTTTTACTTCTTCTGCTGTTTTCTATAACTATCTAACAGAACATTTAAGTAATAAATATAATTTTACAATTGAATATCATGTGCCAGAAGGAAAAGAACATGGTCTCAGAACTTTAATGCCTCTTTTTACAGAAGAAAAGAAATGGGATTTAATTGTTCTGCCAGATAGTTCAAGTAATGATTATGAGGAGCATAAGGAACTTAAAGAAATGGGTTATGATATTCTCGTACTTGACCACCATGATGCAGAAAAGTATAGCGAAAATGCAGTAGTGATTAATAATTAGCTTTCTCAAAATTATGAGAATAAAGCGTTAAGTGGTGTTGGTGTTGTCTATAAATTCTTCTCTTACTTTGATAAAAAAGAAAAATTAAATTTTGCAAATCAATATTTAGATTTAGTCGCATTGGGAGAGATTAGCGATATGATGAATATGGAAACACTTGAAAATCGCTTCATTTGTGACTACGGACTATCCCATATTAAGAATGGTTTCTTTCGTGAAATTGTAAAAAAGCAATGTTATTCATTGTTTGGAATTAAACCAGAACAATGGACTGATTATTATTGGAATAGTGACGACTTAACCCAAATTGGAATTGCTTTCTACGTTACGCCGCTTATCAATGCTTTAATTCGTGTAGGTTCAGCTACCGAAAAGGAACGCTTATTTATCTCTTTTATTGATTCTAATAAAGAAGTTCCCTCAACTAAGAGAGGGCATAAACAGGGTGAGACAGAGACGGTAAGTGAAAACACTGTAAGAAATTGTAACAATGCTAAGAACCGCCAAAACAAAGAAAAAGAAAAAGCTATGGAACTTCTTAATATTCAAATTATTGAGAATTGCTTAGACGACAATAAAGTTCTTATTCTTAATGCTGATGACCTTGATATTGCTAATACTTTAACTGGTTTATGCGCAATGGGTGTTGCGGCGGAACACAAAAAACCCGTAATGCTTGGAAGAATTAGTTCTGATGGATATTTAAAAGGCTCAATTCGAGGGCGTGAAGGTTCTGAACTTAAAGACTTTAAAGACTTTCTTTTAAATAGCAACTTAATGGAATTTGTTGAGGGTCATGCGAACGCAGCGGGTTTTAGCATTAAAGCTAATAAAATACCGAATTTAATTAAATATGCTAATAAAGAATTAGCAAATGTAAACTTTAATGAAGGATTCTATGAGGCAGATTTCGTAGTAGGCGGAAATTGTTCTTACTTAGATGAATTAATTGAAAGTCTTGATGGTGGGAAAATGCTATATGGACAGTCTAATGATGAACCCGTTATTGTAGTTGAAAACATTGCCTTGCCGGCAAGGGGCTATAGCGTAATTGGTTCAAATTCAGACACATTACGTTTTGAATTTAATGGGATTACCTATATTAAGTTTAAGGCTAAAGACCTTATTAACCAGCTTAATAGCTATACTGGGTCTCTCAAATTAAACGTTGCCGGCAAACCTAATATTAATGAATGGGGTGGTAGAAGAAAACCTCAAATTTTGGTTGAAGAAATTGAAGTTAAGGAAGATACAATTTATGATTTTTAAAGGAGCATAAATGATTACGATTGGAAATTTATATGAGGACGGCATAGATAATAATTTAAAGCGTTATGCAATTGTTAGAACTATTAAAGGCAATCAAGAACTTTATGATGAACAGGAGTCTTTGCTTTCGCCGTCAATCTCATTACTTAATTTGGTTAATAACCTAAGGAAAAATGGGAATTGGAACAAAGAAACTTTTAATCGTTACTATGTTCCAAACTTCCTTTATGAGATGAAAGCAAGAGATAAAAGAAAGAGATTAACGGAAATTTACAAAGAGGGAATCAATTCTAATATAATTCTTTTGTGCCATTGTTCAGAAGAAGAACTTTGTCATAGAAGTATTATTGCCGGATTCTTACAGGGCGCGGCGAAAGAGACTGGAATTGAATTAGTTAATTGTAATAACGATTATTCTGAATACTATAATATGTTCAGAAAACTTTAAGGAGGCAGATAATATGGATTTTGAATTAATGAAACAGACAGATGAAATTAAAGTGGGTACAGAACAGGAAGCTAAAGCTCTAATTGAATCCTTTAAAGAGAAATCAAGAACAGAAGGTTATGAAATTACAAGCTACACTTCAACACTCAAAGAGAAGAAATCTAAAGGTGAAGTTATTGATTCTTATTACATTGTAAAAATCGTAAAAAGATGGTGATATAAAGAAGTCAAGAGAATAAAATCTCTTGACTTTTTTAATAAAAAATGATATAATATAATAAAGAAATGAGAGATGGTGCTATATGATAAAAATTATAAGAGAAGGCTTATATGGAAAAGTATTCTTTGAGTGTAAGCAATGTTATTGTCAATTTATAGTAGATGAATAGGAATGTGAACAAGATTGGAATAATCATGCTATCCCTTGGATATATGAATGTCCTAAATGCAAAGCTAAATGTTCATCTGATAAGGGATGTAAGAGAAAAGCGATAGGAGGTCTACCGAATGAACTTGAATGAATTGGCAAGATTTGATACTCATAATCATAGTCATAGTGGACTCCGAAATTATTATAATTAATCTATCTTTATATCACTTATTAATAGAGTCAAAAAAAGGGGTTGATATAATGACTTATTAGGAGATTAATAAATATTACAATCAAATTTATGGGAAAAATTTTCCTCGTGCCACGCTAACTAATTGGATAAAAAGTGGTAAAATTAAAGCTATAAAAGAAAAAAATGGCAGATATAATTATGACTTTGAAAGTTTTTCTAAAGTTATTAATAGTGAAGAATATAGACAAATAATAAGAGCTAAAAAAGAGAAACCAGAAGATTATATTGGTAAAATAATAAATAATTTATATATTGACAGCATCGTACCAGAAGAAGAAAAGGAAGAGGATTATAAGGGTACTTTGATGTATTGTAAATGTTTACGATGTGGAAGAGAGAAAGTCCAAGTACGTTTTACGTATTTATCTGGTAATGGTAATTATCAGCAACAAACTTGTGGGTGTGGAAGAAAAGTTAGAGCTTTTTTATCTTCTTCAAGACCAGATTTAAAAGAAGAACATTTAGAAATTTTTAAAGATTTTGAAAAATTTTTGCTTGTTCATAAAATTCTTTCAAAAAATACTGATAAATATTATACAACTTGCCCTATCGAAGAATACATTAATGCATTACAAACTATTTATTTTAATGAACAATTTAATGCAATTTATAATTTTTGGCTAAAGCAAGATAGAAATAATACTTATTATGATTGGGCTAAACCGAGTCTTGACCATAAAATTCCTAAATCTAAAGGAGGAACAAATCATATTGATAATTTATAGATTTTAACTGTATTTGAAAATCTCTCTAAAAGAGATATGACAAATGAAGAATGGGAAGACTTTAAAATTAAAACAAATAGCAAATCTGATTATTATATAGAGAGCATTATGAAAGGGAGGGAAGGATAATGAGTAATTTAAATAAAATTGCTCGCATGGACGTGCATTGCCATAGCGAATACTCAAATATCCGCTTACTTTGACTCAATTAATAAGATTCCAAATATGATTAGAACTGCGGCAAAACTCGGAATGAAAGGTCTTGCGTTGACAGACCATGAGTGTCTTTGCGGACATTTGAAATGGTTACAAACCGCAAAAAAATTAAAGGCTTCTGGTGCAATTCCACAAGACTTTAAGGCGGCATTGGGAAACGAAATTTATTTAGTAGATGACCGTAATGCAATTGAGCGTTATTGGCATTATATCTTAATTGCTAAAAATGCGGATGGACATAGAGCATTAAGAGAACTTAGTTCAACAGCATGGTTATATAGCTATACTGCAAGAGGTATGACAAGAGTACCTACAGAAAAAAAGGAACTTGAAGAAATTATCAAAAAATATCCAAATAGTTTAATTGCTACTACTGCTTGCATTGGTGGTCAATTAGGTGGTAGAGTTCTTCAATTAATTGATGCTGAAAGACGTGGAGTTCCAGAAGAAATTTTTAATTGTAAATCTGATATTGATGAATTTATTCGTTGGAATATTGATTTGTTTGGAGATGACTTTTATATTGAAGTTGCTGCCGGCACGTCAAAAGACCAGATTAAGTTTAATCAAAGAGTTGGGATGATTGCTAAAGCTTATAATAGAAAAATGGTAATTGGTTCTGATGCACACTATTTAACTGCAAAAGAAAGACCTCTGCATAAGGCATATTTAAATTCAAAAGAGGGAGACCGTGAAGTTGATGAGTTCTATTTTGATGCTCATATGATGGACAATGAAGAAGCCTTTGAAAATTTAAAAGTAGCCTTTACCGAAGAAGAATTTAAAGAAATGTGTAAGGCTTCAATGGAAATTTATGATAAAATTGAAGAATTTTCTCTCGAACGTAATCCTATTATTCCAGAAGTTGAAGTTGAGGATTATTTAAGCGTAGAAGTTGATACTTCCAAATATAAAATTCTTGAGTCATTAAAAGAAAGTGAAAATGTTCAGGAGCGTTACTGGGTTAATGAATGTTTAAGAGCTTTATCTGAAAAAGATTTGGTTAATGATAAGTATTTAGAAAGACTTGAAATTGAAGCAGATATTATTAATACCGTAGGAAATAAATTAGGAGATTGCTTATTTAAATATTTTAATACTTTTCAGCACTATATTAATTTGTTCTGGAAATGTGGCTCTATTGTTGGTCCGGGAAGAGGCTCTTCTGTATGTTTTCTTTCTAACTATTTATTAGGTATCACTCAACTTGACCCTCTTGTATGGGGATTGCCGGAATGGAGATTTCTTAATAAGGAACGTGTGGAACTCCCTGATATTGATATAGATTTATCTCCGTCCAAACGTAAACGAATCTTTGAAGCGATTCGGCAAGAACGTGGAGAACTTAACCTTGTCCAAGTTTGTACTTTTGGTACTGAAGGAACTCGTTCAGCAATTGCTGCTGCCGGCAGAGGTTATCGTTCAGAACAATTCCCTAATGGTCTTGAAGTTGAAACTACTCAATATTTAAGTGGTTTAATTCCGCAAGAACGTGGCTTCTTATGGAGTATTGATGATGTAGTTTATGGAAATCCAGAAAAAGGTAGATTACCAATTCAAGCTTTTATTGATGAGGTTAATAAATACCCCGGTTTGCTTGAAATTATTCAATCAATTGAAGGCTTAGTTAATAAAAGAGGACAGCACGCATCGGGTGTTATGATGTACAATACTTCACCCTATGAGACCAATGCTTTAATGAGAAGTCCTAATGGAGATTTAACTACTCAATTTGAGTTGCACGATTCAGATTTAATGGGTGATGTTAAATATGATTTCCTTGTAACGGAAATTTGTGATAAAATTACAACTTGTATTGAATTAATGCAAAAAGATAATGTTATGCCGGCAGACAAAAATTTGAGACAAATTTATGACGAGTTTTTACATCCGGCAAAACTTAACTTGGAAGACCAGAGACTTTGGGATTCTTTAAGTAAAGGCGAAGTTCTTGATGTATTCCAGTTTAGTACTGGTGTAGGTCTTGCAACAGCAAAGCAAGTTAAACCTCAAAATCCAGCCGAATTAACTTCTGCAAATGCTCTTATGAGACTTATGGGAGAAAAGGGTAAGGAAAGACCTTTAGACCGATATTGTAGATTAAAAAGTAATATCAATCTTTGGTATAATGAGTGTAGAAATAGAGGACTTTCAGAAGAAGAAATTAAAATTCTTGAACCTTATTATTTACCAAACTATGGTGTGCCGGCTTCACAAGAGGATTTAATGATGGTTTGTATGGATAAAAATATTGCACATTTCACATTAAAAGAAGCCAACAGTGCAAGAAAAACTGTAGCTAAAAAGCATATGGAAGAAATTCCAATACTGAAAGAAAAATTTGTTTCTCAATGTCCGAATAGAAATTTTGGTGAATATGTTTGGGAAACAACAATGGGTCCGCAAATGGGATGAGTAACGCAGTCCTATCAAATATCCTTTCTTCTTATCAGAAGGGTTCTAATTTATTAGAGCTAACGGGGAATAATTTTACATGTAATTAGAAATAAGTTATCTGTAAAATGGAATCCCGTGGGAATCATTTTAAAGATAACAATAAATGGAGTGATTAAATGTACTATATTTATTGTTATAAAAATAAGTTAAATGGACACACTTATGTGGGTCAAACATCCAATATTGAAAGAAGACATAAAGAACATATGTCACGAGCCTTTAATGAAAATCATAACGAGTATAATAGTTTATTTCATAAAAAAATTCGTGAATATGGAAAAGATAATTTTACTTTAGAAATTCTTGAAATTATTGATACTACTAATAGGTCTTTAGTTGATGAAAGAGAAATTTATTGGATAGAAGAAAAAAAATCTTTTGTTCAAGATGGCGGATATAATTTAACTAAAGGCGGACAATAGGGTAGGTAGTATAAAGATAATAATTTAGATGAAGAAAAACTTGTAGAAATGATTAAGTATTCAAATTTATCTTTGCAGCAAATTGCAAAAGAATTTAATCTTGGTTACTCTACAGTAAAAAAAATTAATAAAGGCGATTTAAGAAGTTATCTAAGTAATGATTATCCATTAAGAAAACGTAGCGTTTATCAAGTGCGAGCAGATAGAGTGAAAGAATTATTAATGACAACTGATTTATCTATTGCAGAAATTATGGTAGATGCAGGAGTAAGTCAAGAAACTGTTCGTCGAATTAATATTGGAGAAACCCATCATGATTCAAATTTATCTTATCCTTTAAGATGAAGCCTGTATCGACTATCACAGGTTAAGCTGTGAGTAGGGCTACTATTGATAAGTAGTATGATTTTAAGCAATGAAGTCATCGCAAGCCGAAACGGATATTGGCGCACAAGTGTCATGTGCGAGTTAAAATATAGTCAGAATAAGAATATATATTCGATGCGTTCGCAAAACCCCATGCTTTAGCTTATTCTTTTGTTGGTATTCAAACTTTATATCTTGCTACTAATCACCCCTCCGTATATTGGAATTGTGCTTGCTTAATTGTCAATGCCGGCGGCGCAGATTTACTTGACGCTGATGACGTGTATGATGATGAAGATTATGCAGAAATCCATTTAAAAGGTAAAATTAAGAATAAGAGCGTAAACTATGGTAAAATCAGTGCAGCAATTGGCGAATCTAAAAGTAAAGGTATTAGTGTTTTGCCGCCAGACATAAATAAGTCAGACTTAATCTTTAAACCGGATTTAGAAAGAAATGCAATTATTTATGGTATGAAAGGTATTAACAGAATTGGTACTCAACTTGTATATGAAATTTTTAGCAAACGCCCTTATACATCAATTGGAGATTTCTTAGAAAAAATTAAAGTAAACAAAACCCAAATGATTATGTTAATTAAATCTGGTGCGTTTGATGAACTTTATGGCGGCCGGCGCAAGGAAATTATGGAAGAATATCTTGATAAGGTTAGTGACAAGAAAAAGCGTATTACTTTACAAAATATGCAAATGCTAATTGGAAAAGGTATGATTCCAGAAGAATTAGATTTTGAACGTAGAGTATTTAACTTTAATAGATATATAAAGAAGTTAAAAGATGGAGATTATTTCTTACTTGACGACCATGCAATGAAATTTTATTGTACTAATTATGATGAAAATAAACTGGAAGATGTATCTGTTAATGAAAATGGGCAATCTGGTAAAATTAAACAAACCACTTGGGATAACTACTATCAAAAAGCAATGGACCCAGTTAGAACATGGATGAAGAAGAATCAATTAGATATTCTAAATACTCTCAATAAAAAGTTATTTGAGGAAATTTGGGAAAAATATGCTTTGGGTTCTCTTTCAAAATGGGAAATGGATAGTTTAGGATTCTACTATCATGACCATGAATTGAAAAGCTTAAAGAATGAAGTCTATGGTATTGTAAACTATTTTAACTTAGACGAAGAGCCAGAAGTTGAGCATACCTTTACTACAAAAGACGGCTCTGAAATTTCTCTTTTCAAGATTTCTCGAATTGCTGGCACAGTTATTGACAAAGATAAAAACAAAAGTTCAGTAATGTTATTAACCCCTGATGGCGTTGTAACTGTTAAGGTTTGGAAAAATCAGTTCGCTTCTTGGGATAAACAGATTTCTGAACGTGGAGAAGATGGTGTTAAGCACGTTGTTGAAAAAAGTTGGTTCACAAGAGGAACAAAACTTATAATAACTGGTATTAGACGAGGAGACAATTTTATTCCTAAAAAATATAAGAATATTGAATACCCACTATTTGAAAGAATTATTGAGCTTGATGATAGAGGATTTATCACAGAAAGTGCTATTGAACGAGTGGAGGTAGATGAATAATGGCGATTATTGGTTTATACGATATTGATATGTTACATAGGGGCAGGTCTGCCCCTAATCTTGAATTGATGTAGGTTTATAATTATTACAACTCTCGAAATAATAGAGTTATAATGATGAAATCTAATGACGGCTTAACCAAGTATTAGCAAATTTTCTATTTTAAAGAAAAACCAAATATTGCAATACCAAATTCTTTAAATTTAAATTTAGATAAAGGATAGTTAATAGGCTATGGTTTTTTTGGTAGACTTCCTCAATTAAAAGAAGAAATCAAATCAATGCCACCAGATTTTGAACCTTATGATATTTATTCCCATAAATTGACAGTACCAAGAGGTTATGATGCACTTAAACGAGACTCCTTAATTCGATTAGAAACAGAGGATTTTAGTGGATTTAAAAAAGACCGCCATTACATCTATTTGTCTGATGTTAATTTCCTGTATACACCAGGGGCAGAAGAATTTGTACAAGACAATAAAAATAGAGACTTCATTTTCTACAACCCTTTAACTGTTAATGATGAA
>JAEIGA010009439.1_pt1 | contig 14758 bp, 11 predicted proteins | sample 9270691 | NCBI WGS metagenome assembly JAEIGA01 (sample SAMN17057246, study PRJNA624740) | gut metagenome | biome: biome; isolation source: fecal sample | host: Bos grunniens | place: China: Xizang | collected 2019
GCTAATTATGGAAAAACGGCCACTTCTGAAAATGCGAAGGTAACACTCTCTACAGAAGACCCCTATCTTACAATACTTGAAAATGAAATAAACTTAGGGGTTTTATCTTCCAATAAATCGAAAATAGTAGCTTTTAATGTAGATATTGATGAATCTACGCCATTACCGCACACCGCTTATGTTCATTTATGCACAGAAGATAAAAATAATGTGTGGAAGGATGAGGTAGTGGCTATAACTATTTGTAATGAGCCACGAATCATTTATCAATCTGGAGCCCCCCAGGTTATTGATGCGGGACAACGTAAAGACATACAGATCATATTAATAAATGCAGGAAATTCGCCGACATTATCTGAGTCTAATGTGGTTATCCAATCCAAATCAACTCATGTTACTTGGATCAATAAAGAAGCCGTTTTACCTATTATGGCACCAGGGGAAACTGCCCAAGTTGATTTTTCTTTTGAGGTGGACAATTATATTTCTGATGGAGAAAATATCAATTTCGAGTTGTTTGTAACCCCTAATAACTTTTCAGAAGTTCAAAACAAAATCTATGAATTTGAAACAGGTATAGACAGCTATGGGTCTGTTGTTGATGGATTCAATGGCTGGACAACCTTTGATGCCAGCGAAGATGGTCGTAATCATCCATGGTGGCATTCCTCTTTGTCTGTTAAACATAGGGTGGAGTCTCCGGGCTCAAGTTTTTCAGGGACAGGTCATTTGATGAGCGAAACATATTGCATGGCGTCGTTGATTGAATATACTGTACCTATTGATAACTATTTGGTATCTCCTCGTCTAAAAGCAACCACCAATAGTCAGTTTGAGTTTAAAGCAAGAATACATCCCTCTTACTATGGCGAACATTTTGGTGTAGCAGTATCCGAAACGAATAATAACTCGTCTGCCGACTTTACAACTATAAAAGAATGGAGTATTCAAAAAGAAGATGGGGAAGGTTGGATTACATTCCAGGTAGACCTTAGTGCCTACGCAGGCAAGGACATCTATGTAGCGATAAGGCATTTCTTTACTCAAGAAGAATGGATTAAGTATAATAATGGTTATGACGTATATGTGCTCCATGTAGACGATGCAAAGTTTACGAATATAATAGATAAATCTGACGAATTGATTTACAATAATTATAGTTATTTTGATATATCTGTGAATGCAGCTCCACTTCCTGCCCCCCAGAATCTTAGAGCAGTAGCCACCGGCGAGAACAGTATACAACTCACCTGGGATGCAGTTCCCGGAGCAACAAGCTATCGAATTTACAGAAACGGAACTTTGCATAGAGAAAATATATCTGCTACAAGCTATACTGATACAGGCTTAACCCCAGATACAAAATATGTATATAGTATAGCAGCTGTTAACAATGGCAAAGTATATGAACTTTCCGAAGAAGCTGAAGCTACAACCGACAAAACGGATTATAGTATTAAGATTTCTAACATAAATCCCGAATTATTAAGCATTGGTGAAAACATAGTACAAATTACTTTTGTAAACAATGGTAAAAAGGAACATGAATCGCGTAGTTCAGTTCTTATATCATCTGACGTCTCATGTATAAATATCACTTCAGCGACAGCAAACATCAATGCTTTAATTCCCGGCCAAGAAGTTACTCGTTCATTTACCATTAACCTTACAGAGCCATTGCCTAATGAGGGTAAAATACTACTTAATGCGCATGTAGCACACCTCTATAGCCCTACAACCTGGGATTGTCCGTTTATATTATATACAGAAGAACAGGACGAACCTTTAGATAAAGCGTCTGCTATTAACTTCATAGAAACAACCCCAAACTCTGTGGGTTATCCTACAGAATCAGCCCGTGAAATGTGCAGAAAATCCATAGAAGAAGCCACCACCATGGCCGAAGTATCTGCAGCACTTCAGTCATTCAAAGAAACTACAGACATCCATTTGCCCGAATCCGGTAAAGCGTACGTATTTACCAATGTACACCCCAATGGTATTAAATATTATATAAATTATGAAGCAGAAGGGTTGACATTGGTTGCCCGTGGTGCTGAAGATGTAAATAATCTTCCAGCATCAGCCAAATGGTATTGTAGAGTCTTAGATAATGGCCGCTATGTATTTGTAAATAACCAAGGAAAATATCTTGCTTGGAGAGGATTTGATGCCGGCATCAATTCGCATAAGGGATATAGTGAATCCTTTGACAACACCTATTCTCCACTTACCTTTAATAAAATGACAACCAATGGAGTAAATACCGGAAATGTTGCCTTGTCAGATCTGTTTGGTTTCGTTGCATTTGGCGGTAGTCGTGATGGTTCTAAAAACTCATACTTTATTACCACTTACAATCCAAGCACAAAAAACATAGATTTCAACCAAGATGGAGATTGGGTTCTTAGATATATACAAGATAACCATTCAACAGCATTTGTGGTAGAAGAAGTAACCAATTTTGAGTTTGCTAATACCCAATTAACAGAAGTAGATACAGACGACATACTCCTGAAGGGAATGTCTGCTGGTATGACTATCGGAACATTTAGCGCACCATATCCTACAACCTATCCTTTAGGAGTTACAGCATATTATGCAAACGAAGCAGAAAGGGATGGGTCGCTTTATTTGAAAGTTATTGAAAATAACATAATTCCGGCTAATGAAGGGGTTATTCTTGTTGGTGACAAGGGGATATCTCAGGCAGCAATGCTACCAGTTACTACAGAAGAAATAGTAGAACTTGAGAATAATGTTTTTTCAAATTCCGCAAAGGGTGATGTTACGATGGGCGAATACGATTACATTTTAGCTAATGGAACAGAAGGAATTGGAATATATAAAGCGAAGACAGGTTCTAAGCTAAAAGCTGGAAAAGCTTATTTAAGTTTTACAAACGCAACTTCCGCACGAAACTTAACGATGCATTTTGGAGGAATAAGTTCTAAGATTGTTAGCGTGTCTACAAGTGATAGGGTAGATACTCCTGTTTTTGACCTCAGTGGCCGCCGTTTGAATAAAGTAAGCAAAAATGGTGTATATATTATAAATGGTAAGAAACTCTATATTAAATAGGTTCATGATAAACAATATCTAACTCCCTTAAAAAATAATGCAATCAGTATTTTTTAGTATATTGCAATAGCTAGAAAACAACTCAGAAAGATCGTCTCTTATTAACCCGGTGATGTAATCGCCGGGTTTTTTCATTATAAATCCAAAGCTGAAATTTTTTAAATGTTAGAAAACGATTTCAGCTCATTAATATAAGCTGGTGAATGTTATTTTCGGTATTATTAAAAAAGTTTCAAAAAAGACAAAAAAAGACAACAAAAGCATCATTTTTTTCTCCATACCTTTGTCGGTGAAAATAAAAATTGTGCGATTTTATAAACAAATATTGATTTTAGTATTAACATTTCAAAAATTAAAAATTATGAAAAGAACAAATTTTGTTTTGACTGGCATGCTTTTAGTTACTTCATTAATGTCATGTGGCGGTAGCAGTGAAAAGGCAACTGATGAAAACGAAGTAATCGTAGTAGATACTATTAGTGAAGGTACTGCTGCTGTAGAAGACACTGTAACTAGTGATGACGCTGAAACTGCGGTCGAGGAAGACGTAAAGGAGGTTGTACATAATCCAAAGTATGACAAGATCCTTGATGAAATGGAAGAGAAGATTAAAGAGTTATCAGAAAAGTCAAAGAAAGGTGATGCTGGAGTATTAGAATTACAAAGACTACAATTAAAAGTCACCAAATTGATGGATAAAGTTAAGACGGAAGAATTGACAGAAGAGCAATCAGACCGCTTTCAAGAATTGATCGCAGAAATGTCAGAAGCTACATTAAAATCTGCTGGTAATGTTTTAGATGCATTATTCTAATATAATATTAATAACTTTTTAAAATAAAAATAATGGAACAAGCAAAAAAGAGCGGTCTAGTAACCACAAGTAATGTTTTTGGTATTTTAGGCATAGTTATTGCTCTCCTACCATTAGTGAATCCTTGGTTTCTTTTACTTTCATGGTTAGCTTATGTGTTGGGCGTTATAGGTCTTATCTTGGCTATTATTGCATTAGTTAAGAAGTATAAAGGGGCAGTAATAGCATTTATTATAAATGCTTGCTTAATTATAGTACCAACCTGTTTACTACTTATGATGTAAGAAGACTGGAAATCTTATCATATAAGTCCAGTGACATTGATTAAAATGGACAATATAGGTGAAAATAGATTATATATTGCCTTTTATAAGAAACTACAAAAAGAACTCATTAAATGAGTTCTTTTTGTAGTTATAATAGTCGGTTTATAGAAAGTTATTAATTGAATTTTTACAGAATTCTTATGTTAAAATCACTATTTACAAAAAACTGGTGATGTTGCTATTTCTGGCTATATACACTGGGCTTCTCCTTAATAATGTCCCATAAAATGTCATTGTATTTATTCATTTCTTCTGTGTATATTTTCAGGAATATATCCTTTTCTTGGGGACTATTTGTTTTTGCCAACATTTCTTCTTGATATTGAGCCAATGATTGATAGAAAGACATCATAACTTGTTGCGCTTCTTCTTGATGGGATGCATTCTTTACACTATCGGCAACAATGAGGTAGAAAGACTTAATTTTAGAAGGTACACTTATTTCTTGCTGCGCTTGTTTCCTATCAGCTTCCTTTTCTTTTTGTTTTTGTTTAATGATATAACTATCATGCTTAGAAGTTGTTTCTATTATTTGTTCTTGTTTTACTGAAAAAGACACATAGAGTAATAATAGAATAAATAATGTTGAAAAAAACACAGTTGCTATCCATATGTCATTACGTTTTTTCCAAGTATTAGCTAGTTGAGTTACATCACGGTATCTACTCTCTTTATCTTCCTTCAAACATCGATGGCTAATGTGGGAATATTTATTACCAAATATTTCTTTCATTACACAGCCAATAGAATAAATGTCACTACGAACATCCACTCTTTCTTCATGTTTTATCAATTCTGGTGAAGCATACTTTGAACTACATCCGAGAGTATGAAGTGCATAATGTGCATCACTATCAGACAAACCAAAATCCAGCAATTTAAGTGAGTTCCCATTGGTACTTATAAGAATATTATCTGGCTTTATATCATTGTGAACAAGTCCTTTCTGGTGAATATAAATAATGGCGGAAAGTAGTTCTGAAAATATTTTGCATCGAAGCGAAAGGGTAGGAGCCTCATTCAGAAATTCGGATAAGGTACGCCCCTCTATGTATTCCATAAGAATTCCTTCGCCTAGTGTTGCATCTTCTTTGTAAGCAATCATGCTTACAATATTAGGGTGCGAACATTCTTTTCCTATTTCATATTCCCTTTTTAATAACTGGCGTACATGTTCATTGTTGGATTTTGAGGTCTTGAAGATGTAATATTTCCCATCGTTACATATACGATACAAATTGGATAATCCCGTGGAACGAAGCAAGACTGGTTCATGCGTGTTTCCTGAAAAGGTATGATTTGTATCTGTTTGAGAGAAAAATGCACTTGTTTCTTTCACGGTTGATTGTTTTTCTAGCTATATGCTACAAAGATAATATTAAGATTTTATATCTAGTAACATAGATCTTCTTTTTCACTATTACTTAATTTTGCTGAAATTCAGATTTAAACTATATTTTGCATAATATATGAGTATCGACCGTAAAATTCCGCAAATCAAAGAACTTTGCCAATTGGTTGAAAAACAATTCGGCAAAACAATGGAAGTTCATACAGACTTCGTAAAATTAGTAAAACAAATAGAGTTACAACAACGTGAACATATCTCAGAGACCACACTGGAGCGTGTTTGGGGGTATTCTACGCGAGGGTATGACTCTGTTTCACTTCGTACGCTTAATGTCTTAGCAGTGTATGCTGGTTATAATGGATGGCAAACATTCTGTCAATATTTGCAAACTACTAATTCCTGTGATTCTGAATTATTTAATTTTGAATATCTCAGCTCAGACGACTTGAAGCCTGGAGATCAACTAAGGATTGGTTGGCAACCTAACAGATTATGCGTCATAGAATACCTTGGCGAATATAAATTTAAGGCCATAGAATGTCAAAATTCAAAAATGCAGCCAGGTGATTCTTTTACATGTGCACAATTTGTATTAGGGAAAGTGCTTTATTTATACAATTTTACCAATAAAGGTGAAAGCCCAAGTACTCAGAGTTATGTAGTGGGAATGAATCATGGCTTGACAACTTTAGAGTTGTTGTCTGCCGAAGAAATAGTTTAATTCAAGCTATTTATTACTTATTGTTCAACGCTGATGTATACCGACCAACTTGTAATAAACGATCCTATATATGGATTCATGAAAATTCCACGAGGACTTCTTTGTGAAATTATTAGACATCCGTATTTTCAACGCCTAGAACGTATCCGTCAATTGGGAATGGCTGGGATTGTTTATCCCGGCGCTACGCATACCCGTAAGCAACATTCAATAGGTACGTGCCATTTAGCAGGAGAGGCATTTCGTACTTTGGCTGAAAAAGGTGTCTTTATTTTCGAATCTGAGATAGAGGCAACAGAGGCAGCCTTGTTGATGCATGATTTAGGACATTCGCCTTACTCGCACGTTCTTGAAGGCATACTCTTGCCTGACATGAGCCATGAAGAAATATCTCTATTGATGATGGAGCAAATCAATGAAAACTTGCGTGGTGATTTGACTCTTGCAATTAAAATATTTAAGGACGAATACCCCAAGCACTTCCTGCATGAAATGATTTGTTCCCAACTCGATATGGACCGGTTGGACTATCTATGTAGAGATAGCTTTTACACTGGTGTAAGAGAGGGAGCAATAGGAGTAGAGCGCCTTATAAAAATGCTGCATGTGGTGAATGACCATTTGGTGATAGAATCCAAAGGTATTTATACTGTTGAGAATTATCTCATGGCTAGAAGGCTAATGTATTGGCAGGTGTACCTACATAAAACCGCCGTTGCAGCTGAGGAGATTCTTCGTCTTGCATTGTTGCGAGCTAAGATACTCATCAAGAATGGAACAAAATTATTTGTATCGCCCTCATTGTTACATTTCCTAACACAAGATATTACAAAAGAATCTTTTTGCAATAATCCGATTCATTTAGAAAAATATGCGCAACTAGATGATAGTGACATATTGTGCTCCCTTAAGGCTTGGCAATACGCTGACGATAAAATATTGTCACTTCTTTCAAGCAACTTCATCAATCGACGCCTTTTTAAAGTAGAATTGTACAGCGGTAAAGTTGATGAAGAACTATTGCAACGTCTTAGAATGGAGACTGCGTCCTATTTAGGTGTTCCTGTATCAGATGCCGACTATTTTGTTCGCACTATTGCCGTGAAGAAAGAGATGTATACTACTTCTGGAAATGGAATAAATATTATAGGTCCCGATGACATCGTACAGGATGTATCAACCCTCTCGAATATTCTTCAAACAACGCCGTCTGATAATGTAGAAGAAAAATTTTATTTGCTGAAATATAGGTTAGAATAAACAAATAAGCGAAATATGGAAAATGCTAATTATATAGCTTCAGATACTCGCTATTCGCATCCAGAATTCTATCGTAGGTCTGGAAATAGTGGCATACTTTTACCTAAAATATCGCTTGGCTTGTGGAAGAATTTTGGACATACTACCGATTTTCTTCTAGCGCAAGAATTGTTGCATTACGCTTTTGATAATGGCATCACACATTTTGACCTTGCCAACAATTATGGTCCACCTCCTGGAGCAGCTGAGGTGTTGTTTGGACAAGTTCTTAACAGTTCTTTTTCTTCCTATCGCGATGAATTGTTTATTTCCACTAAAGCCGGTTACGAAATGTGGGCTGGTCCTTATGGAAATTGGGGGTCACGAAAATCACTTATCTCAAGTTTAGACCAAAGTTTAAAAAGAATGAGGACTGATTACGTTGATCTTTTCTATATTCATCGCTATGATCCGGCTACACCATTGGATGAAACCTTGCAGGCCTTGGTGGATATAGTTCGTAGTGGTAAGGCTCTATATGTTGGAATTTCGCGTTGGCCACTTCATGCGACTATCTACGGTTTAGAATATTTGAAGAAAGAAAAGGTGCCTTGTCTGTGTTATCAGGGAAGGCTGAATCTTCTTGATCGTTCTCCCATAAATGAAGGTATACTTTCTTTTTTGCGAGATAATAATTGTGGATTTGTTTCTTTTTCTCCTCTCGCACAAGGATTACTCGCCGGGCGATATATGAATGGAATCCCTTCCAATTCAAGAATAAGGAAAGAGACTTCATTAGTAGCTGATACATTGACAGACGAACTGCATCATCAACTGCTAAAGCTAAAACATATATCAGAAGAACGCAATGAAACGATGGCACAAGTAGCGCTGAATTGGATATTACACCAGGATGGGGTGACATCTGTCATTGTTGGGGCAAGTACAAAAGAACAATTGGCAGATAGTATACAATCTGCATATTGCCCGAAATTGACTCAAGAAGAATTAGATGTTTTAAATAAGATTTATATTTAGCAAAAGAGAATTGTCTCTGTCTTCGTGAAACTTTGTCCGTGATGTAGAAATAAATTCAGGGGCTTGACCTTTCTTAAAAAACTTAATTAGTAGAATAGATTACAAAAAATATGGCAATCCTTTGTCCTGATAATAGTTGTCTAAATAGGTAAAGAGGAGAATCTTTGCTTTCCTCTAGTTTGATATTTATAGGTAAGTAGTCAGCTAAAACTATTAGCATACATATAGCTAAACATAGGGTATTTTTATGCAATCTTTGAAAGGCCGTTCAAAGGTTCTTTGAATGGTCATCCATAGAGCGTTTGAATGGCCTTTCATCACTCGCTTGAAAGGCCTTTCCTAAATGCCATAAAGGTCGTTTAAACAATTATTGAACGAATATTGAACAAAACCTTGTTTTTTGTCGTTTTATTGAATAGTTTTTGAACGGATTTTGAAGGGGGGTTAAATACAATTGAATGAATTTGGTAAGTAAGAAATCTTAATTAAAAAATCTCCACTTCAACGAAGGCTATTAAGAAGTTTCGAGGTAGTGGAGATTTCTATTAAATAAGCTTTAAAAGAACAGAAAGAAAAGATTCCGTTTTTTATTAGCAGACTTTTTTAGCTCATGTTCTTTTTGTTTTCCAATTTTAAGACAACAGCATTATATCCAGGGACTTCAACCGATGTATGTTGGTCACATTTAAACTGGAGTGTTTGTGACTCACCTGATATAAGATCGTGGCCGTGGCAAATACCTTCCGTCAAGCCCATAAACTGAAATGCGTGCGAAGGGATTCTAATACCAACATTTATCTTCTCACAATCAAAATTACATACTATAAGAAGTGTTTCGTTATCGCTCTTGCGAAGGAATGCAAATTGTTTAGCAGGATTAAAGCCTTCTTCGCTACCATAGTTTGCGTACATTAAATCATAAAATTTACCATTACGAATGGCATCAGATTTTGTGCGCAGTTGCACTATTTTCTTATAATATTCGTATAGTTCTTTTTCAGAATCAGTATAACTTGAAATATCTTCGTAGCAAAGTTTGTGGAGGGTAGGGACATTCCAATAATCAAAAATTGTGGTTCGTCCGTCACATCCGCTAAAGCCCTCAGCGTCCATACCTCTTTCACCCAATTCCTGACCAGCATATATCATAAGTGGTGCTGTATTTAAGCATGCAGAAACCACTAAAGCCGGACGGGCCTTAACGGGATTAGTGGCGAAAAAATCAGAAGCAATTCGTTGCTCGTCATGATTCTCAAGGAAATTTAGCATGTGAGTTTGAATGTCATCAACGCATTGCCAGCAACCTGTAATATTTGAGGCAGATGTATAGCCACAAATTACACCTCGAAGTGTATCATATAAGCCTACTTTATCATATAAATAATCAAAACCACCATGATGTATATAGTTTCTATACTCACTTGGGTTATATACTTCTGCTATAAAAATGATGTTCGGATATTTTTCTTTTACAATATTAATAGCGTAGTTCCAAAATTCACAAGGAACCATTTCTGCCATATCACATCTAAACGCATCGACTCCCTTTTTGGCCCAAAATAGAAGTATTTGTGTCATCTTTTTCCAGGTGTCAGGGATTGGATGAAAGTGAACACCAGAATTGGTCATGTAATCAACGCCATAATTGAGTTTAATGGTTTCATACCAATCGTTCACTCCTGGCCATGCGTCGAAATGATTGTTGCCGGTCGCTTTTGCCGGCATTTCAACATAAGGTACTTCTGATTCTGACGAAAAAGAGTCAGTATGAAGTGTTTCTCCTTGTATGTAATAAAAGTTGTTTTCTGGTGAGAATGCTTTTGAGGTATCGTCTGTAGCACCAAGATCTTTTGTACGTGCAGGTTTAGCATCAGATTTATATTGTCTGGCAACATGATTTGGAACAAAGTCTATTACCATTTTTAGGCCGGCTTTGTGTGTGCGCTTTACCAAACTCTCGAATTCTTTCATTCGGAGTGTTACATCTTCTGCTAAATCGGGGTCAATATCATAATAATCCTTGATGGCATAAGGAGAGCCGGCTTTTCCCTTGACAACAGCGGGGTGATCTTTCGTGATTCCTAGTGAGCTATAGTCTGTCTGGGTGGCATGCTCTATTAAACCTGTGTACCAGATATGTGAATATCCATATTCCTTAATCCTATTTAATACGGCATCAGTAAAGTCATTCATTTTTCCGCATCCATTTTCAATGTGGGTGCCATTTTGAATATTCGCAGTCTTCTTGTTACCGAAAAGGCGAGGGAGTACTTGATAAATTGTTATCATATTGTAATTATAATTTTCTTCTTAATAGGGGCGTGGTTATGTTAATTAAAAAGTTCCAAGGCATGTTTATCCAAGCCTTGGAATTTTATTTACATTTATCTTAATATCTTTAGCTATAGAGCGAACAAAGCCAAATATCCTAAATTCCTAATCATTAACACCACTGATGCTCACAGATTCGTTTCCTTTGCAGATCTTAGCAATCATTCCTTGTAAGGTCTTTCCGGGACCGCATTCAGTAAAGTGAACACAACCATCACTAACCATATTGTTTACTTCTTTGGTCCAAAGAACGCTTCCTGTAAGCTGTTGGATGAGGTTTTGTTTAATTTCCTCAGGATTAGTGTGTGGCATTCCATCCACATTCTGATAAATGGGGCAGATTGGTTTATGGAATTCTGTTTGTGCGATAGCTGCTTCTAACTCTTCTTGTGCGGGTTGCATAAGTGGACTATGGAAAGCACCGCTTACAGGAAGTACTAAAGCGCGCTTTGCTCCTGCTTCTTTCAATTTGATACATGCAGTATCTACAGCTTCAGTTTCTCCACTAATTACAAGTTGTCCTGGGCAATTATAATTGGCAGGAATTACGACAGCACCATTTTCTGATACTTCTTTACAAATTGCTTCAACTTGTTCGTCAGAGAGTCCTATGATTGCAGCCATTCCACCTGGTTTTGCCTCGCATGCCTTTTGCATAGCTATAGCACGGGCTGCTACAAGCTTTAAGCCATCTTCAAAACTTAAGCAACGAGCTGCTGTTAAAGCCGACAATTCACCTAAAGAATGACCGGCAACCATGTCGGGCGCAAAATTATCGCCTAGACATAATGCGCTTATAACGCTATGCAGAAAAACTGCCGGCTGAGTTACTTTGGTTTGTTTTAATTCCTCATCTGTTCCTGCGAACATGATGTCAGTAATGCGAAAACCTAATATTTCGTTTGCCTTTTCAAAAAACTGTTTTGCAATAGGATGCTTTTCGTAAAGGTCTTTGCCCATACCAACAAATTGGGCACCTTGTCCTGGAAATACAAATGCTTTCATCGTGATTCTATTTTATATTTTTATATTTCAATTTTTTGTTGCTACAAATTTACGGAATTTCTACAAGTTAAAGAAGTATCGCATTGAAAAAGGTAGTCTGCAGCAACAATCTCTCTACTTGTTTTATATAGTATCTTTCCAATTCGTGGTTTTTTCCATGCAATTGGCAGAAAGCAAGTCTGAAACTTGAACTAATGTGACCAATGGACTTTTTCCCATCGCTGCCTGCATAGCATAACGAGATGAGCTACCTGGCTCTCCGGTATCAAACATTCCCATGTGCCAACGGATTGCCAATAGTTCGTCCTGCTTTAGGCGCATGAACCAATTGATTATTACACAAGACTTGTCGCCATGTCCAAAAGGAAATTCGTCATTTATTTCCCATCCCGGATATGAAATCCATTTGTTGTTTTCATCTTTCTTCCATTTCTCTACTTTATGATAGAGTTTCGTCTTACAAAGGTCGTGAAAGAGGGTGGAAATGGCAACACTTTCTAAAGACGGCTTTTCAGTAAATGGAGAAATATTGGAATCAATGGCGGGACTTAATATACTGTCATATAATTTCAAAGCTGTTTCAAAAACATTCAAAGAATGTCTGCAAAGCCCACCTTCTTCATTTAAATGGAAAGATACAGAACTTGGTGCAGTAAAGAAATCTGTTGTTTCTAAATATTTTAGTAAGTTGTCAATACCTTCACGATTGATATATTGCTTACAATAATCTATAAATGTATTTTTGTTCTGAGTTATTTGTTCCTGATTCATTTGTAAAATTTATTTTGTCAATGATAGTTCTGGGAATTAGCAAAGTCATTAGATTCCAAAATAGCAATTGATATACGCAAAACAAGTTGTTTTTGTATGATTGTCTTTGGGAATTACTATGCGTGTATTGGGGGCTAATTTTACATATTTACATAGTTGGAATTCTGCTCCTGCTAATATTACTTGTTTGTCGTTATCAAGGTTCCATTCGTTTCTAGAGTATAGGTCGTCAAAACGAGCGAAAAGATTAGAGAATTTATTGAGTTTTAGAGAACCATAAACAGAATAGCCATATTGGTCAGCATTCTTTTGGTATGCAGAATTTAACATGTGATTGTATTCTGCGCCAATCATAAATCGCTCACACTTGTAACCTGCAAATGCGGACATATTTACCACATCTTTTTGATGCTTTTCGCCTGCCTCATTGATTCCACCATATAGACGAAGATAAAAATTACGGAATGGATTGAATGTGAATCCTAGTCCATAATTTAGACCATCGAATTTTTGAATCTTTTTATAGCCTTCGCCATTTACTACTATAGCATCTGCTGATACCCAATCGGTGAACTTATATGATACAGAAATACCTAAATCTGCACTACTTCCAAATTTATACTCATCTTGAAAAGACTTCATGATATAACGATTTCTCCAAAATTTCTCTTGAAAATTGAATTGGGTAGTAGAAATGAGACCGCCATTCAATGTAAATTTATTTTTCTTCCAGGTTATAAGTGCATTCTTAATATACGCTATACGTTGATAATCGTCAACATTGTTTGATTTTCCGACATCTAGAACTCCTCGAACAGAGAGTTCTTTAGTAAGTTTATAATCATAACCTATATAGCTACGATCCAAATAAAAGCCTCGCGCATCATTTTCTGCACCAAACCCTGTATAGAAATTACTAAATACCCTAACGATAGGCGTTCCCTTCTTTTCTGCCTTTTCTTCTTGAGCAAAGACCAATAGAGGGCAAATAAAAAGTAAAAAACTTATGATATTCTTCATGTTCTTAAAGTTTTATTGCTCTTCACCTTTTAAAATAGGAAGGTGTAATTTGTATTTAACTGCAAGGAAACGCATTAACATCACCACAAATCCACAAATTAACCCAGAGACAATACTCTCAAGACCAAACTTATAGCAGATAAAATAAGCGATGCCTCCAATAACACAAGCTAAAGCATAAATTTCCTTTCTAAAAATCAAAGGTACCTCATTGATAAAAACATCTCGGAAAACACCACCACCTGCACCTGTAATGGTTCCCATAATTATTGCAGTCCAAAACGGGAATCCTGCAGTAATCGTTTTTTCAATACCGGTCACAGTAAATAGAGCCAAACCAATGGTGTCAAATAAAAACCAGGTATTGTTTTGTCGTACCAGCATACGGCGGAATGCCATTACCCACAGAAGAGCAATCGCAGAACAAACGAGATAAAAAGGATTTGTCATCCAAAAAGGTGATTGCCCCAGCATAAGATCACGAAGCGTACCACCACCAATTGCCGTTGTAACACCAACAACATACGCACCAAATAAATCGAATCTTTTTGCAGATGCTAATCGTATACCAGAAATGGCAAAAGCTAAAGTTCCAATAAAATCCAAAACCTGAACAAAAGTTATATCTATCATATTTTCGTTTTTGAATAGCTGTATTAACAAATTACATTTTGTGGTTTTCCTAAAAGGAATAATCTGATATTCTCAACCAATATATTAACTATACGTTTGCGCGCAGCTACTGTAGCCCATGCAATATGTGGAGTCAAATAACAATTAGGAGCATTCAGTAAAGGGTGGGTTGGAGTGGGGGGCTCTTGTGATAACACGTCTGCACAATAAGCCCCTAATTGACCATTCTCTAATGCAGAACGAACATCATTGTCATTGACTAATAGTCCACGTGCTGTGTTAATGAGTATGAGTCCTTTTTTAGATTGTGATAATAAATCCTTGTTTACAAAATATTTGTTTTTTTCTGTAAGTGGGCAGTTCAAACTTATAACATCTAGTGTGCGAAAGGCTTCTTTTAATGAGATTGGTGTGATATCATTGGGTAA
>JAEIGA010009440.1_pt1 | contig 14757 bp, 14 predicted proteins | sample 9270691 | NCBI WGS metagenome assembly JAEIGA01 (sample SAMN17057246, study PRJNA624740) | gut metagenome | biome: biome; isolation source: fecal sample | host: Bos grunniens | place: China: Xizang | collected 2019
AGTCGTGGCACGGTGGTAATCTCGAAGGCGGAGTTCTTGCGCTACCTCGAAGCGGTGGGCAACTCGTGGGAGTTTGTGGAGTTGTATTAGTTTAGGGCTTTTAGCCATTAGCTATTAGCCATTGGCTTTTTTAATTGATAATTAAAGGTATATATACAACAAGGTCGGGTATTGAAAACGATACCCGACCTTGTTAAGTTGTATCAACTCTTAATTAAAAATAGTATTTCAAGCCCACAGAAGGGTTGATACCAAGATTAAAATTAACACCATTAGTATTAACCTTGAATCCATAATAATCATTTTTGTATGTCATATATACATAAGACAATGAGAGCAATCCAACCGACAAGCCGAATTTTGGGGTTGGGCGGAACTCGAAGCTTCCGAGCGATAAAGATAATCCAAATCCAGGCATTGCCATACCCTCGCTAAAACCTGCTACAAAGCCAAATCCAAGTCCTGGTGTATAATACAATCCATCACAAATTCGAACATAATACTGAATGTTTGGCATAATTTCGAGGGTATGTGTTCCGCTTTCGATACCATAACCCAATGATACGCCAACCTTAAACTTGTCGGCTACAAAATAGCCAAATTCAGGAGCGATGGCGAATTTTACAGCAGATGCACTCTCTCCATCTACAATTAACGATGTTGTAGCAACACCTAAATTACCACCCACATACTTCTCGCCTTTGTTCTGTGCAGAGAGATTAAAAACAGCACAAAGTGCCACAATAGAGATAAAAAGCTTTTTCATAATACTTTGAATTTTTAGTTAAACATATAGTTGAGTTTATAACTCCCATTTTTTCAGATAGCAACCGCTTAACTAAAAAGAAGAAGCGTGGATATAGCTCGCTGTAACAAGGTACGACCAAGCACCTACAAAAACATAAGCACAACCCACGCCAGAACAGCGTGAGCATTTAGTGTGCCTATTGGTGTTTTTGTTTCTAAAAATTGGTCGTTTTTGTTACAAATCCAATAGCCTAAATGCCATCTACAAGAATTGCGTATTCCGCGATTCGTTTACAAACGATATACATTTTTCAATAAACTTTGCTAAAAATCAAAAATAAAATATCCGTCATTGCGAAGGAGCATAGCGACTGTGGCAATCTCCATTATTGTTTTTAATTGAAAAAGTGGGAGATTGCCACGCTCATTACATTCGCTCGCAATGACGAATTATGATTTTTGTGCGCCAAGAGATAGAAGGTTATTAAAGGTTGTTAGAGGTTGTTAAAGGAAATTAGTGTGGCGCACCCCTAATAACCCCTAACAGTCTCTAACAACCCCTAACTACCTCTAACTACCTCTATAAAATTGCGCCACCCTTACTTGCCCTTAATAGCCGTTACTTGCCTCTATTCTCTGGCGCAAAATAAAAAATCTCTCAACTCTCACCGCTGCGATTAAGCCGAGGGCAGAGCCGAACTTGTTTGGGCTATGCCGAGGCGAAGCAGTGAAGAAAATTTCTAATTTTCAACTCTTAACTCTCAACTTTTTACTATCTTTGCATTACTAAACTCACTACGAATGAAGAAAAAGATACTAGGAGCGTTGATTGTTGTGGCGATGATGATGGTGCCAGCAGTTGGAAAATCACAGATTTATGCCAAGTTAAACGCATTATATGCTGTTGTAGGTGTTATAAACCCTCAACTCGAATTTATTGTAGGGCCACACTCCTCAATCTCTATCGACCCGATGTTTTCGCCCTACAAAACTATCAAATGGGGCGATCGTAACGATATACACGCACTATTCGGAATATTGCAAACAGAGTATCGCTACTATATTAAGCGCGAGGCAAAAGGCTTCTATGTAAGTGCCAACGCCGGTATGCAGGCATTTGATATCTCTCGCCCATATCTTTTCCAAAATGGCAAAATTGTAACCTTTGAACAGGGATTTGGACGCGGTTTTGGTATGATGGTAGGTCTTGGAATCGGTTATTCGCACACCTTCAAAGAGCGATGGGTTGTAGATGCATTCTTCGCCTTCGACCGTATGTGGAGTTGGTATAACGACTACTTTGCCAACGGAGAGATAAATCTCTTTCCGCGTCATCAACAAGAGCCTAAATTCCCCGATCCATTTAATGGCTCCGCCGAGTGGTTGCCATCGAAGATAGGAGTATCAATAGGTTATAAAATCTTCGACCCTAAAAATCGTTCTGGTTGGTAAATTTAGCACGAGAGCATCGGACACCAAAATGCTCACATAGCTCTAACTATGCTCCGCTTTTGTTGCCTTGCTTCGCCCAAAATTTCCTCAACCATTTACGATTTTTAACACAAGAGTTCTGATTGGTAAATTTAGCACGAGAGCTTCGGACACCAAATGGCTATTGCTAAGAGTTTGGCTAAGAAGAAAGACAACCCCAACTATCAAAAAGACTGGCTAAAATTTTTAGTCAGCCTCTTTTTTGCTATATTTGTAGAAAATTTATGCAACTATGGATTTCAGAGTTGGTCACGGATACGATGTGCATGCGCTTGGCGAGGGCCTGCGTTTGGTGCTTGGTGGGGTAGAGATACCTCACGATAAGGGCTGTATAGCCCATTCTGACGGTGATGTGTTAGTGCATGCCATTTGCGATGCTCTGCTTGGAGCATTGGCTCTTGGCGATATTGGCAAACACTTTCCAGATACATCGGCAGAGTTCAAGGGTATAGATTCTCTCGTTTTATTGCGTAGAGTTGTAGCTCTCGTAACCGAAAAGGGCTATAAAATCGGAAATATAGACTCTACTATCGCGATGCAACGCCCTAAGCTACGACCATACATCGACCTTATGCGTACTCGCATTGCCGAGGCCACTGGCATCTCCGTCGAGCAGATCTCTGTCAAAGCCACCACCACCGAGCATCTTGGCTTCGAGGGCGAGGAGAAGGGTGTGTCTGCCACCTCCGTTTGTTTGCTAATGAAAAAATAATCAAAAGCCAATGGCCAATGGCTAATAGCTAAGAGCTAATAAAAACTATATGAAAAACTTGGAACCAAAATTGGTGTGGGGACTCTTTGACGAAATTACAAAGGTACCACGACCATCAAAAAAAGAGGAGAAGATAGGCAAATACCTTGTGGAGTTTGCCGTAAAACACAACTTGGAGTATCAGAGCGATGCTATCGGTAATGTTGTAATTCGCAAGCCAGCATCGGAGGGTTATGAGAATCGCCCTACTGTAGTGTTGCAGGCGCATACCGATATGGTGTGCGAAAAGAATTCGGACAAGGTGTTCGACTTCGATAACGATGCTATCCAGACCTATATTGAAGGCGAGTGGGTTAAGGCCGATGGCACTACGCTCGGTGCAGACGACGGTATCGGCATCGCTGCAGCGTTGGCGTTGCTCGTTGACGAAACGGTTAAGCACCCAGCTCTCGAGGCACTCTTTACCGTAGATGAGGAGACTGGCTTGACCGGAGCGTTTAACCTCGGTGAGGGTATGTTGCAGGGCAAGTACCTCATAAATCTCGACTCGGAAGATGAGGGCGAGGTATTTATCGGCTGTGCTGGAGGTGTCGATACTTTGGCATATCTGCCACTTGCAACCGAGGTTGCTCCTGCCGATTACACCTACTACAAGGTGTCGGTAAGTGGTCTTTTGGGAGGCCACTCGGGCGACGATATCGACAAGGGACACGCTAATTCAAATAAGTGGGCTGCGCGCATAGCAGAGCGTACTGCGAGATTATTTGGTGCTAAACTCTCGTATTTTGATGGTGGAAACTTGCGCAATGCAATCCCTCGTGAGGCATATATCGTTTTGGGCGTTCCGAGCGAGAATGTGGCAACATTCGAGAGCGATGTAAAGACCTTTGGCAAGGCTTTGTGCGCAGAGTTCGCAATCGTGGAGAAGGGCGCAAAGGTTGAACTTTCGAAGGCCGAAAAGCCTGCTACCGTATTGTCGGAGGCTACACAGCACAACTTGCTGTTGGCATTGATTGGTGTTCCGTCGGGCGTGTTGGCTATGTCGGCAGCAATGCCAGGCTTGGTTGAAACTTCGACAAACCTCGCTTCGGTGAAGTTTGTTGATGATAAGATTGTAATTACCACATCGCAACGCTCATCGTTGGAGAGCGCCAAGGAGTATGCCAAGTTGCATGTTGAGAGTGTGTTTGTAGCGGCAGGTTGCGAGGTTGTTCATTCGGACGGCTATCCAGGTTGGGCTCCAAATCCAAACTCAACGCTCCTCGAATGTACCAAGGAGGCTTATAAGAAGCTCTTTGGCGTAGAGCCTAGGGTGCGTGCTATCCACGCAGGTTTGGAGTGCGGATTGTTCCTCGAAAAGTATCCACATTTGGAGATGGTGTCGTTTGGCCCAACTCTTCGTGGTGTTCATTCGCCTGACGAAAGGCTCGAAATAGCGACAGTAGATAAGTTCTGGAAGTTGTTGGTGGAGGTTGTAGCCACAATCAAATAATATATTTATTTACTATCCTTAAAAAGTATCGGTTGTCGGAGTAATCAATTACTCCGGTGACCGTTATCTCGTTTTGAGGAATCTCCTCCAAAGCATAGATGCAACTCGGTAGGGTGCGAATCTCAAGGGTGTTACCCTCGCTATCAATAAAAGTGCGATAGGTGGTTTCCGCCTTGCCATCGACTGTGTCGCACCACTTCAAACCTTGCTCATCACTACAAAGACGGATATTATCCAAACGAATAACCGAGCTTATATCGGCGACTCCAATCTCCGAAATGCGTTTTGTTGGAGGGACGAAATCCTCGCAAACGCCCATAACTTGAATATAGCGGTCAAACATCTCGTCATCGATGTTGGCAAGTGGAAAATCGCCAGTCGGTACGGCTCCGAGTTCGATTTTTCCGCCAATGCGAGCAAGCATTAGGCTATTACAGAGAATAGTTACTTTGGAGTATATCGGCAGGTGTTCAGATATGTTGCGCGAGTCTATAGCTATCTCCAATCCTCCAGTTTCGTCAATGATTATTGCACTTTTATTCAATTCACCGAGCCAATCCGTTGCAACGACAACGCCTCGAATGGTATAATCCTTAGCAATGCGATAGTGGTCGCCTTTGCACAACGATTTCAGATGGGCGATGCTGACCTCTTGCGGAGAAGGGTCGGTTGTTCCATCGATTCCATCGTTGAAAGGAGGGGTGCAAGCGAGGGAAAAGAGTAGGCTAAATAGTAGTATCATAAATCGAAATATCATCTTCGAATCGTGGTTTTATGACAAACTGATCACCTATGCCCATACCGACTGTTTCGTAGTAGAGTATGCCTTGGATAGCAACATCGGAGAGGGGTATTTCCGTATTAGCAAAATCGGCATAAGTGGATACATTGGTAAATATGATGTTGTTTTCGGTATCGGTAAAGCGATGATAGCCACCGAGAGAGATAGACTCTTCTCTGTCGGGTAGAGGAGAATGATGAACCTTCTCAATTCGTATAAATCTGCCACACAACGAGCTGTTTAGCATTTGGATATCGCATAAGAGAGGGGCTATTGGCTCAACCGAATTGCTACGAATGATGTGCTTGTCAATAACCTCTTGAGCCTCCATTTCGCGAGGCTTGGAGTCGAAGCTTTGCGGTGGCAAACCAACCGTTATAACTCCATTCTCAACCATTACTGCTGTGCCGTTAAGATGCAATGCAACAGTCAGCCCCACAGGATATTGCGTTGTGAGATTGTATGCACCGAGCTTTATCTCTGCACCTCCGCTTTCGTCTTCGATAATAATTGAGCGATAGAAATTGCCTTGGCGGTCGGAACTTGTGATGCGACCAATACAAACTATCTCTGATGTGATGTTGTAATACCCATTTTTGCAGAGCTCTCGTAGCTGAATAATATTGATATTACCCTGCTCCGAAAAATCTTGCGACAAAGGCTCTTTGTGGCGGTCGTAACAACCATATAAAATTGTCGAGAATAGTACTAAAATTGGCAATAAATGGCGCATTTGTCTAAAAAAATGGGGTAACTTTTTACAAAATTACTAAATATTGTGAATTTTTGCTACATTTGTCCTCAAATAATAAAATTTAGAAAATTTTATGCTACTTTTTTTGCAGAGCGATACAAATAAATTGAGCGATATAATCGTTCCTGATAGCGTGCAGAAAGAAAAGTTTGCCGAAGCGGTAAATAAAATAGAACACCTCTCTCATGTGGATTATCGCCAACTTCTGACAGAGTTAGCTCACGAGGCAAGTTGGATATTGTTGAAGATAATTATAGCCTTTGCCATATACTTCATTGGTAAGCAGGTGATAAAGTGGGTGGTTCGTCTTATGGACAAGGCCTTTACGCATCATAAGGTCGAAACCTCGTTGCGCAACTTCTTGCGCAGTTTGGTCAAGGTTATACTGATGCTGGTACTAGTATTGGCTATCGTTCAGACACTTGGAGTCAATACATCATCGTTCCTTGCAATATTTGCTTCGGCAGGTTTGGCAATAGGTATGGCATTGAGTGGCACTTTGCAAAATTTTGCAGGAGGCGTGGTGCTACTTATCCTTCGACCTTATAAGGTTGGTGACTATATCGAGGCGCAAGGTCAGGCTGGTACGGTTGAGTCGATAGACCTCTTCTCAACTACGCTCAAAACGCCCGACAATCAGACTATATATGTTCCTAATAACGCTATTGCAACCTCAATTATCGACAACTACTCGCAGTCCGAGACTCGCCGAGTTGATTGGCTACTCTCCATCTCCTATGGCGATGATGTAGATGTTGCGCGTCGTGAGATTTTGGCAATGTTGGAGTCTGATGCTCGTGTTTTGAAGGATAAAGCACCAGTGGTATATGTCAAAAATTTGGGCGAGAGTTCAGTCGATTTGTCTGTTCGTGCGTGGGTTGCAAATGCGGACTATTGGGGCCTGTATTTCGATATGAACGAGAAGATGTATAAAGAGCTGCCGTCGAAGGGCATAAACTTCCCATTCCCGCAGTTAGATGTGAATATTAAAAAATAAGAGACAATAAAAACTATATAGATTATGGAGTTAAAGGATATTTTGGCAATTTCGGGACAACCAGGTTTGTTCCGTTATGTAGCGCAGTCGCGCAATGGATTTATTGTTGAGTCGCTTCTCGATGGCAAGCGAATGAATGCATCGGCATCATCGCGTATCAGTGCTTTGACCGAGATTTCGATGTTTACCGAGGGTGAGGATATTCCTCTTGCCGAGGTCTTTACAAAGATGTATACCTACACCGAGGGTAAGCAAGGCCCTTCGACAAAAGAGGGTAATGCTCGTTTGAAGGAGTTCTTCGGTGTTGTTATTCCTGACTACGACCGTGAGCGCGTTCACGACTCGGATATCAAGAAGGCTGTATCGTGGTTCAATATGCTCGTTGAGGCAGGTATGACTAAGTTCGAGATACCTGAGGAGTAGTACTTATAGCATAGTTCAAAATATAAACCTCTCTAACTTTCGATCTGTTAGAGAGGTTTATTTTTTAGTTGTTGTTCTCGGCAGATAATAGTCCGCAGGCCGCTTTTATATCTTCGCCACGCGAGGCGCGTATGGTGGTCATAATGCCACGCTGTGTAAGTGCATCGCGAAAGGCTATCATCTTCTCGTCCGAAGGAGAGAAGTATGGTGAGTCGGGAATCTTGTGGAAACGAATAAGATTTATACGACACTTAATGCCATCGAGCAGTCGGCACAACTCCTTTATGTGGCGTGGAGAGTCGTTCATACCACTCATTACGATATATTCGAACGATACTCGGCGTTGATGCGTGAAGTCGTATTCGCGTAAAATGTCGGCAATCTGGCGGATTGGATAGGCCTTTTCGATTGGCATAATCTGCTCACGCTCCTCGTGGAAAGGGTTGTGGAGTGAAACGGCAAGATGCACCTGTGTCGAATCGAGAAAACGGCGCAATTCGCGTGCTACACCTGCAGTCGAGAGAGTGATGCGTGTTGGCGACCAGCCAAAGCCCCACTCCGAGGTTAAAATTTCGAGCGCTCGAAGCACATTGTCGAGATTGTCCAAAGGCTCGCCCATACCCATAAAAACCACATTTGTAAGCCTCTCTCGTTCGGGTAGCGAGGCTATCTGATTGAGTATATCGCAGGTCGAGAGCGAGTGGTGCAAACCGAGTCGTGCTGTTGCGCAAAATTTGCAACCCATACGACAACCTGCTTGAGATGATACGCAAAGTGTAGCGCGCTCACGATCAGGGATATATGCCGATTCTACAAACTTGTTTTCGGAGGTACGGTAGAGATATTTTTTGGTGCCATCAGATGATGTTTGCTCTCTTTCGGGAGCGTGCAAGCCAAGCTCGAAACGCTCGTTCAAAGCGGAGCGTGCAACCTTCGAGAGGTTGGTCATCTCCTCAATAGAGCGTACCCCTTTGCGGTAGAGCCAATCAGCAATCTGCTTCGCCACAAAGCGAGGCAACTGCAACTCGGCGCAAACTGCTTGTAGCTCGGTTAAATTCTTACCGTATAGCGACTCCTTCTTCATTTGAGATGCTATTTCGCCTTGAAAGGTCCATCAACCAACTTGATGCGATACTTGCTGTCGAAGTCGTCGAGAACATATACCCAAAAACGCTCTCCATTAGGCTCTACGCGGAATACGACATGGCCACTTACCGAGCGACACTTTTTGTAAACTCTTGGGTATAATTTGAGCATCGCCTCACCTACGCTTGTGCAGTAGATTTTGCAACCGCTCTTGGCTATCGAAGCGAGTTTGCTCTGGTCGGGCTGAATCTCGCGATTGCCAAAGCTTGTAACGGACATTACCTGTGGTTGGAGTTCGCTCATACACTTCTCGTTCATTGAGTGTGGCGAGAGGTGGTGGTGCGCTTTTACTGCATCTACCTTGCCTGCAGCCTGAGCTACTACATACTCATAATCGTAGTAGTCGCCAATATCGCCAGCAGTTAGGAAATCAAATTTGCCGTATCGGATAACAAAACCGCACGAAGATGCATTTTCGCGAATGGTTTTACCCTCATAGACATTGATAAACTTGTCTTGGAACTTATCCCATACCACGCCATTCGAGCAGATATTTTCAATCTTGAAGTTGGGGTAGGCCGAAGGGTTGTGGAGTAGAGCGAATTGATTTGTTGCTCCGAGTTCAAACTTTGAAACTTTCATACCATCATTTTTGCTGTGGTAATCGAGGAACTTGCGGTAGTTATTCATCGCATCAACGCCCGTAGCCTGCGCCAGAGAGCGCTCGTAGTCGGGGTATGCGCGGTCATTTGCCTCGCGGAATGGGATTTGGTGATATAGCTCGGTTGGGCCAGTCTTTATATAGTCGCCCTCCTCAAATCGCTTCCATCGCTTAAATCGTGTCGAACCCATGTGGTCCATATGGAAGTGTGAGAGGTGGTAGTAGTCGATTATATCTTTGTATGGCATAAACTTACGAATGTAATCGGCATATACATCTGTTGGGCGCACATCATTATTTGGGCGCGGAAGAGCCATTCCGTAGGGACTCTTCTTTGTAGGTTTGCTCTTGTAGACCAACTCACCAGCATCTATAACCATAGATGTCCCATCGGGCATAACTATAAGTAGGCACTCACCACGACCAGTGCTTATGGTGTGAATATCGAGATGTCCTTCGCTCCACGCAGGTAGCACCTTGCCGACAAGTGGAGATGTGTTATTTCGTTTTGCTGTTGCGGTTGTGAGAGCAAGAGCTACGACCAATAGTGATGTAAGTAATCGTTTCATAATTATAAAATGTTTGTATGCCACAAATATAGGAATAAATTTGATATTATGAGAGAATTATAGCCCTATGATAGGATTTATTCATAAAAAAAATATATTTTTTTATTATTGCTGTGATATTTGAAAAATAATCTCTATATTTGTAGTTGATTAAGTGACAACTGTGTGGTTGTCGCCTCTGAAGTTGAAAGATAAATTAAAAACTTACACAATAATGGAGATTAAGAAAAACCCCAATGTAGATGTTCAAAACAAGCGTGTCTTGTTGCTTGAAATCGGTTTGGCTGTAGCGTTGCTTGTTGTTATCGGAGCATTCCTCTATACTCCTCGTGAGTATAAGATTGAGCAGGTGGAGCAGGTTGTTACAGTTGTTGAGGAGGAGATTACCGAGATTACTCGTCAGGATCAGAAGCCACCAGAGCCTCCAAAGCGTACCGAGATTACTGTTATTACCGATATCCTCAATATCGTGACCAATGACGAGAAGATTTCGACAAATGTAGATTTTGCAGAGTTCGCCGAGGATGTGGAGATTATCCAGCAGGTTGCAGTTGAGGAGGAGAATATCGAGGAGGACCAACCATTCGTTAAGGTAGAGCAGATGCCTTCGTTTATGGGTGGCGATTTGATGACTTTCCGTAACTGGGTACAGTCGAAGGTTCGTTATCCACAGATTGCGCAGGAGAACAATATCCAGGGTCGTGTATTGTTGCAGTTTGTCATCGAGAAAGATGGCTCACTCACAAATATTGTTCCGCTTCAGACTCCAGATCCTTCACTCTCTGACGAGGCTATTCGTATTCTTAAAACTTCGCCAAAGTGGACTCCTGGAAAGCAGCGTAATCAGTCGGTGCGTGTTAAGTATACATTGCCAATCGACTTCCGTATCCAGAACTAAATCCATTTGATGGGTGATTTCTGCGTTGCACTTGTTCTCGAAATGCTCATTTACGCTTAGTAAACTCCGCTTTCTCGAACATCGTGCGCCTTGAAATCCCCTCATCAACTGAATTTAATAGTAGTAAATAAAAGGCCAATGGCTAATGGCTAATGGCTAAGAGCTATAAAAGCCGGGCGCAATAATGCTCGGCTTTTATTAAAAGAGAGATATGTCAGAAGAAAAAAAAGATAAGAAAGAGAAGAGCATAGAGGTTGAGATTAACCGCGAGGAGCGTGCCGTACTGGTGGCAGTTATTCGTGACAATCAGGAGCCTCGCCAGGCCGAGGAGTTCCTTGATGAGCTGGAGTTCTTGGCCGAAACGGCTTCGATTAAGACCGAGCGTCGCTTCACTCAGCGACTTTCGCAACCTTCGTCGCGCATCTATGTAGGACCTGGTAAACTCGAGGAGATTGCTGCTTACTGCGAAGAGCATGAGATAAATGTTGTAATTTTCGACGATGAACTCTCTCCATCGCAGACTCGTAATATCGAGGCAGCGATGCCTTGTCGTGTTATCGACCGTACGCGCCTTATTCTCGACATCTTCCGTCAGCGTGCGCAGACTGCCTATGCCAAGACGCAGGTGGAGTTGGCGCAGTGCGAGTATATGTTGCCCCGCTTGGCAGGTATGTGGACCCATCTCGAGCGTCAGCGAGGAGGTACGGGAACGCGTGGTGGTGCCGGAGAGCGCGAGATTGAGACCGACCGTCGTATCGTGCGCAACCGCATCACAAAGCTGAAGGAGGACCTCAAAAAAATCGACAAGCAGATGGCCGTACAACGCTCAAATCGCGGTGGTATGGTGCGCGTGTCGTTGGTGGGATATACCAATGTGGGTAAATCAACCTTGATGAACCTTATATCGAAGAGCGAGGTCTTTGCCGAGAATAAACTCTTCGCAACGCTCGATACTACGGTGCGTAAGGTTGTTTTCGATAACCTTCCATTCCTCTTATCCGATACCGTAGGTTTTATCCGTAAGTTGCCTACCGAGCTTATCGAGTCGTTCAAATCTACACTCGACGAGGTGCGTGAGGCCGATTTGCTTATCCATGTTGTTGATATCTCGCACCCTCAGTTCGAGGAGCAGATTGATGTGGTGAAGCAGACTTTGCAGGATATTGGTGCAGGCGATAAGCCGGTATATTTGGTATTCAATAAGATTGACGCCTACACCTATACGCCAAAGGAGGAGGACGATTTGACCCCTGCGACCAAGGAGAATCGTTCGCTCGATGACTTGCGCCATAGCTGGTTTGCAAAGCAGAACACACCTTGCATCTTCATTTCGGCAGCCGAGCGCACAAATATCGAGAAGTTCCGTACCGACCTCTATGGTATGGTACGCGAAATTCACTGCGGACGCTACCCGTTCAACAACTTTTTATACTAAAAAGCCAATTTATATAATATATATAGGTATGTTGCATATTTTAGACCATCAGAACACAATTATCAACAAATTTCTTGCTGAGTTGCGCGACATTGATGTACAGAAGGATTCGATGCGTTTCCGTCGCAATATGGAGCGTATTGGCGAGTGTACCGCTTATGAGTTGTCCAAAACATTGAGCTACGAGCCGAAGAGGGTGCAGACTCCTCTTGCCGAGGCCGAGGTGCAGTGTATTGGCGATAATGTGGTGCTTGCAACTATTCTTCGCGCAGGATTGCCATTGCATCAAGGCTTGGTGAACTACTTTGACGATGCAGAAAATGCCTTTATATCTGCATATCGTAGCTATACAAGCGAGAGCGAGTTCGAGATTAAGGTAGAATATGTAGCTTGTCCGTCATTAGAGGGTAAGACTCTTATCCTTTGCGACCCAATGCTTGCTTCGGGTACATCTATGGTGGCAGCCTACGAAACACTTATTGCTCATGGTGGCAAACCTGTACATACGCACCTTGTTTCTGTTCTCGGCTGTACCGAGGGCGTAGATTATGTTCTCCAGCACACCAATTCGGAGGAGGTCGATTTGTGGGTAGCAACTGTAGACCCTGTGCTTAACCCTCACAAGTATATTGTTCCTGGCTTGGGTGATGCCGGAGATTTGTGTTTCGGAGAGAAGCTGTAAGAACGAGATAATTTTAAAGTGTAACCGCGACATTTTTTTGTCGCGGTTACACTTTTTACAAAATAAATATTAAAAAAAATCAAAAATTATTTGGTTTAATCAACTCTATATACTATATTTGCATTAACGGAACGGGTTAAAATCCGTTTTTTGCATTTTAGGAAGGTGAAGAATACTTGCAATTTGTAACTTTAATACATTATTAACTTTTAATTCATTACTATTATGAAAAAGATTTTTACACTTATGTTGACATTTGCTTGCGCATTGTTTGCAGGTGTGTCGTGTACCGCTCCAGATGATGGTTCTGCTGGTAACTTTGATTGGAGCAATGCTAATGTAAAGGGTCCTTTCGCTGTTAAGTTCTACAACGCAACCGCTCAGTCGGTAAGCTGCGTTTGTAAGTCGTCTGATTCGAATATGATGTTCGTTATGCTTTCGACTGATGATTTGGCTAATCTTGAGCAGTTTGGTGTAACTGGAAACTCTCCAGAGTCAAAGATGAATAGCTTCTTGCAATATAGTGTTACTTATGAGACTCTCTCTCCAACTGAGCCAGATGGTTACTTGTTGTGTAAGGGTGTATCTGATTTAAAGTATCCAAAGGAGACTTATCGTGTAAGCGATTACACTGTAGATTTGTATGTTGTAGGTGTTAAGTTTACATATGATGATGCGGAAAGTATGTATACTTATGAGATGTTGACAGATGTGTGCGTATTCCCTATGCCATTCTTGCCTTATCCAAGCGTATCGGTATTCTCTGGAGATTTGACTCAGAACCTTCCATGCACAGCTGGTTCGGTCTCGTTTGATATGGAACTCGAGAATCCTGTTGAGGGTGCTAGCTGGAACTATAAGGATGTTCCTGCATGGGCAACTGTTGAGTGGGCTGATAATAAGTTGACTGTATCCTATGACGCTAATAATAATCCAGTTGGTCGCTCGGTTGTTGTTGATGTTCAGTATGGTGAGAATGGTGTTTATGGTAGCTGGGCTCTTACCCTTAATCAGGCTAAGGACGAGAATGCTCCAGATGTAACATTTGAGTTTGCGAATGTTGAGCCTCACTTCTATGGCTTCAAGGTTGATGTTATCCCTTCGGATAAGAATGCTAAGTATATCGTAGCTTCGAGTATCTATGATGCTAATACAGATTGGGAAGTTCAGGCTAATCGACAAGTTGGATATTATGACGTTGCTTATCACACAGGAGATTTGTTGGGATATATAGTTAATCTCAATCCTCGTAACTATGAGTGGGTGGGATATGACTACTCGTTGTATGCATACGCAATTGAGACTGAGGTTAAAAATGGAACATCTCAAGACGGTACTGCATGGACAAGAGAGTATGTAACTGCAATTCTTAGCTCGGTATCGCATACAGAAAAAGTTACTGTTACAACAGATGATATGCCAGGTATTGAATGGGTAGTAGAAGGTTCGAAACTCGTATGGAGCGATGATAAAGATCGTTACGACTTGGTGGTGAAGGCTGGTGAGACCGTAGTTCTTAAATATACTATTACTAATGCTGTCGAAGGTGGCGTTTTGAAAGTAAATGGTGGTAAGTTGGAGGACTCATATGGCATAATTGATGGAGAGCCAGTAATTGATAATGAGGCTCAAACTATAACATTCGTAATTGACGACTACGACACTTCGAAGAAATATCATTATGAGGAGATGACCTTTAATTATACTAATGAAGCTGGCGATTCTTGGGGTGTAATGACTCCGCGTTTGCGAGTTACTCAGGTGCAGTAGTTTTAGAGTATAAACAATGAATATTTGCCCGACCGCTACAATGTGGTCGGGCTTTTTTCGGTGGATAGGGTAGTAAAACCCTATAACCCCTATTATCCCCATAATCCCTATTTATATTCGGAATTATATAGTTTAGTGTTGTAAAAACATAAAGGAACATACCCCTCTGGCTTTCAGCCACCTCCCCTAATTTAGGGGAGGAATATAAAATAAAGTATTGTCCCTCTAAATTAGGGGGACGAGCGTAGCGGAGGGGGTA
>JAEIGA010009441.1_pt1 | contig 14757 bp, 22 predicted proteins | sample 9270691 | NCBI WGS metagenome assembly JAEIGA01 (sample SAMN17057246, study PRJNA624740) | gut metagenome | biome: biome; isolation source: fecal sample | host: Bos grunniens | place: China: Xizang | collected 2019
AACCCGCCTGCGACTATCGTAGTCTGGAAGGATGGCACTAAAACAGTCGTTAAGACTCAGAACGATGAGGACTTCGATCCGGAGAAGGGACTCGCTATGGCTATAGCTAAAAAAGCTCTCGGCGATAAGGGCTCGTATTACAATGAGTTCAAGAAGTGGATAGATCCTTATAGGGAAAAAGTCCAGGCTGAGCTCGATAAGGCCGTCAACGAGTTCGGAGAGATAATCAAGAAAGAGTTCGGCAAGTTCGGGGATTATATCGAAAAGCGTCTCAAAACAAATAGAAAGATTCCTGATTAACATATGGCTATTCAGCTACGAGACTATCAGCAGGAAGCCGTTGACCAAATGAAAAACGGTTGTATATTATGCGGTGGCGTCGGTTCGGGTAAATCTCGTACCTCCATCGCATATTACTTCCGTCAATGTGGCGGTGACTGGGTAGATGGATATTCTCCCATGACACGTCCACGAGACCTATACATAATTACGACCGCACGAAAAAGGGATACGCTCGAGTGGGAAGGCGAATTAGCACATTTCCTTATATCCAAGCATCCAGAAGCAAGCTACTACAAAGACATGAACGTAGTGGTCGACTCCTGGAACAACATCAAAAAGTACCAGGACGTCTACGGAGCGTTCTTTATATTTGATGAGCAGCGAGTCGTTGGATCAGGAGCATGGGTTAAGGCATTCCTGAAGATCACAAGAAAAAACAAGTGGATATTATTGTCCGCCACACCAGGCGACACCTGGCAGGATTATATTCCGGTATTCGTTGCAAATGGCTTCTACAAAAACAAGACCGAGTTCATCCATGAACACGTTATTTACAGCCGTTTCACGAAGTACCCAAAGATCGATAGGTACGTAAACACCGGACGATTAATCCGACTACGTAATGATATTCTCGTAGACATGGACTTCAACCGTGAGACAATCGCTCACCACGAAGATGTGTACGTACGCTATGATATTTCGAAGTACAAGGAGATAGGACGAAAGCGCTGGAATCCATACAAAGACCAGCCTATCGTTAATGCTGCCGAGCTTTGTTATATTTGGCGAAAGATCGTGAATACGGACGTATCCAGACAGGTCGCCTTACTCGAGATATTCGAGAAACACCCCCGCATGATTGTCTTCTATAACTTTGACTACGAGCTCGAGATCTTGAGAGAGATATTTGAGGCTACTGGAGTAGAGGTTGGCGAGTGGAATGGTCATAAGCATCAGCCTATTCCCGATGGTGATACGTGGGTATATTTGGTTCAGTACACAGCCGGAGCAGAAGGCTGGAACTGCATCAAAACTGACACCGTCGTATTCTACTCGCAGAACTATTCCTACAAAGTTATGCAACAATCGGCAGGTCGTATCGATAGGTTAAACACTCCCTATAAGCATTTATATTACTATCATCTGAGATCCCAATCTGGTATCGACTTAGCAATTAGTCGAGCACTGAAGAACAAGAAGAATTTCAATGAGGGTAAGTATGCGAAGTGGGACAACGCTAAAGCCGCGTAAAAAACATATTCCTTTATGAGAGAGGGGGCTCATACGCGAGTCTCTTCTCTTTAATTTTTATTTATTTGAAAGGAGAAAAAATGGCAGACGTAATAAACAAACTCGTAAGAAACGGGATCCCCGATATTATCGCACAAGATGGCAAAAGTGTGACTATATCCAAGTTGGTCAATGACGATGAATTCATATCTGCTTTACACGCTAAGCTCGATGAAGAGGTCGCCGAGTATCACGAGAGCAGAGATTCTGAAGAGCTCGCTGATATTATAGAGGTCGTGTTGGCCTTGGGTGCTTATGTACATCGCTTGTCTGAGAAGGAACTCATGCGCAATGTTAAAGACAAATTCAACGACTGTGGCGGATTTTCAAGAAGATATTTCTTAAAAGAAATTAATTAAAGAAAAGGAGAAAAAAATGAAAGCACAGAAATTTAGATACAACGTCGTATCTGTTGACTCTGAACGTTGGAGTCCTCTCCAAACCCCTGAAATAATCGCACACGTAAAATGTGAACCGCAATGCTACGGTGGTGGTTATATCAATCTTATGGACTTGCAGGTTGATATTCAGAACCGTGTCAGTGGAGTTGCGACAATTGGTAAGAAGCCTACCATCAAGCGCGTTATATTTAACCCGCCTGCAACGATCATCCTCTGGTCCGACGATACCAAGACTGTCGTTAAGTGCCAGGAAGGTGACACCTACAATCCTGAGACCGGCTTCGCTCTCGCATATTTGAAGAAGCTGCTCGGCAACGACAATACCTTTAACAAGGAGATCAATAAGTATGTCGGCCCCGAAAAAGAAAACGCTCCTCTTAAACCTCTCGATCTCAGATACGCAGCTTCGCGGAGGGCTTACGATGTTCTGTTCCCGTTTATATTCGCTAAGGACTCGAAGAAATTCACTAAGGCGGAAATGCGTGAGGCTATAGACAGGGCTCTCTATCATCTTATGGATGCGGTAGGTGAAACCAATGAGTGAAAGACAGGAACATAAGAAAAGATTCAACGCTAAGGTAGCGTGGTGTCGCGCTTTCGAAGAATGGCTTCGCAATGAACCCTCTATGTTTCGTATATTTGCGTGGCGTAAGTGGAAGAAGCAGAAACCCAATGTCGAAGACTATTTGACGAAGGAGTAGGCCATGTCTGAATCTCAGGAAGAATTAAAATTACCAGAAACCACAAATCTCGTGGAAGCTCACTGTGTAAGGTGTAACAAGATATTCTTCCCAACACCCGAACACATATATAAGGATTATAGAGGCAGATATTGCTCATGGACGTGCTTCAACCATCGTAACGACGGTAAAGTACCTCGCTATAAGCAAGTCGAGTGTCTATATCCTGGTACCGACGAAGTGGTAAAGACTTTCCAAAGCGCTACTAAAGCAGCGGAATGGGTCGGCACTTGCGTACAGTTGATTGACAAATCGTGTAGAGAAGGTACCGAACGAAAAGGATATTTATGGAGGTATAAAGAGTAAACGTAATATCGGCTGGGATATAGTTTACCATACCTCTGTGAGTATATAAAAATTCCACGGAGGACACAATTGATGGATTGGCATCAAATAGCGGTTGAACTGCATTGTGCGGGTATGCAACCGAAACAGATTACGGACGAGCTTACAAACAAGTTCGGATTCGAGGTTAAGTACGGGGCAGTAAAGAGTTATATTCGTAGAGTTAAAGAAAAGGCTGCGAAGGTAACCGAGTCTGCTCAGGAACACCGCATAGCAGTTCAAAACCAGGAGCCCACATCCTATGATGCAAAATGGGATGGTGCTCAAATAATTCGATTCGCTATTCTTGGCGATACACAGCTGGGAAGTAAACACACTCAGCTTACGCATCTTCACAACTTCTACGATCGTCTTGTTATGGAAGGTATCGATACCGTATACCATACTGGCGATATTGTAGAGGGACTCAAGATGCGTGTCGGTCACGAGTATGATGTATACACGATATCGGCTGATGAAATGAGAGATGATGTTATTAAAAACTATCCTTACAGAGAAGGAATCATGACTCATTTTATCACGGGTAATCACGATGCAAGTATATACAAGCAGATTGGTTACGATATCGGAGCTGCAATAGCTGAAAAGAGACCTGACATGAGATATTTGGGAAGAGATTGTGCGCGTATTAACCTTACGCCTAATTGCATTCTCGAGCTCAGACATCCTTGGGACGGTTGCGCTTATGCGCTGAGCTATAAGCTTCAGAAGATGATCGAGGCTATGGAAAGCGACTCGAAACCCAATATTCTTGCGGTCGGTCATTACCATAAGGCGGAGTATATATTCTACAGAAATGTACACGCCCTTCAGACCGGCTGCTTCCAGGGACAGACCCCGTTCATGAGAGGCAAGGGTATATCTGCGCATCTCGGTGGATGGATAGTAACTATTCGAGTACTCGAGGACGGCACTATCGTAGGGTTCAATCCCGAATTCGTTCCTTATTACGCATCGATTAAGGACGACTATAAAAATTACAAACACTAATTAAGCAAAAATGAAAGGAGAACTCCCCCGTGGCTGGAGGGAGTAATGAAAGAAATGAGTATATTTGGAATTATAGCGCTTTGTTTCCTTATAGGTGCTCTTGTCGGAGCTATATATTGTTTAATCGCATGTATGATACGTTCTAGTGACTATGATGACCTGCTTGTCAAAGACATTATATTCGGAGTGATTCTCGGAGTCGTTATATGGATAGCTGGCGTGTTTATCGGTATTGGTATCGTAACAGATTACGAAAACGCATATGTCCAGTCATACCAAGTCGCAAAAGAAACTATCGAGCAGAGTCTCGAAGCTGAGGACTTATCAGGCTACAAACGCATGCAGCTAGTCAATAAGGCTGTTGATTTAAACACCGAGTTCGCTCATAGAAAAGTTATGCAGGCCCGCTGGCACTATGTCTACTACGGCAAAGATATTTATGAGGGAATCGAGCCCATAGATCTGAGCGGAGGTAAGAACGTATGAGCAAGTTATATTACATAGAAAACTGTGGATGCGACGACACCACGTGCGGACTCGCTAGCCTCGATGATGAAGTGTTCGCCATATTCAAGACCATAATCGAGGACCTCAACAAAAACTCCCACTACGGCTGCATGCCCACTATCGAGGTCTATGCGATTAACGAGGAAGACATAAAAGAAGTTACGGTAGATCCCAACAAAGAGTGGCACGAAGAGGGTTATGTCAGCAAAAATGATATTCTCAATATGGACGGAAAGACATACACTCTTAACTGCGATAGGTGGACTCTGTACAGCGACACAGTGAGGAAAGTTATATGAGTGAAAAAGACTACAAAATAAATCCCCAGTTCGGTATGAAGATACCTCTTAATCCGCCTGAGATCGATCTCAATCTTAATCAAATTACGGAGAAGATAATGGTCGAGTCGGTTAAGAATATCGACGCTCTCATTACTGGTGAAATAGTCAGGATTGCTAGGGCGCAGGGCGCTACTACGCTTGTCCTTCTCGACGAGGATCAGATAATGAAAGCTCTCGAGAGACATGTGGATAAAAAAGTAATCAGTAGCGGTATTCTGAAGTATTGCCCGACTTGTACCGATGAGCTGACATTCACGACATATTACTGTCCTAGGTGTGGACAAAAACTCAACTGGGAGGATTGTTATAAATGAACAAGAATCAGTGGATACCCGTTACAGAAGCCCTGCCATCCCACTGCGAGCGAGTGTTGGTAGTATGTAATAATCCCCAAAATCATCATGACATGCACATCGGGATATCCGAGTGTTATAGATACGTTGGTCGACCTGTATATTGGAGTCGCGGGTATCATGTGACGCATTGGATGCCTCTTCCTGATATGCCGGAAGGAGAATAATATGAACGAAAAGAAATACAAATGCGGTCTCTATGTAGGCCGCTTTCAGCCGTTACATTTCGGGCACTATAACATTATAGATATTATGCTCCGCAACTGTGAGACTGTGATAATCGCGATTGGTTCTGCTCAGGAATGGGGAACCGAGCGTAATCCGTTCAGCTATGCTCGTAGGGCATCGTTGATATTTAAGTCGCTCAGTTGGGCCCATAAACAACTCCTGATAGTACCAGTCCCTGACAGAGAGCACCCTTCTAACGATCCTTCATGGGGAGACTATCTACTTAACACGGTTAAGACTTATACCGGTCTTACTCCGGACGTTATATACGAAGGCGAGGAAATCGAGCGTAGTAATTGGTACGACAACCATGATATTCCCGTCGTGAAAGTATCACGATCAATAATACGTACATCCAGTACTGATATTCGACGTGCGTTACGCGATGACGATGTTGAATATGTTCTCGAATACGCCCCTACCGGAGTATATCTTCAATACGAAGAATTAAGAAAGGAACTTTTAAAATGTTACAACTCACCAAAGACGTAATCCAGTGGATAAAGGATTACTACAGTGAAATCAATGATCCGCAGGCGAAAGCTATCATCGGTATATCCGGCGGTAAAGACAGTACCATATGCGCGGCGCTTCTCGTTGAGGCGCTTGGTAAGGATCGAGTTATCGGAGTACTGATGCCGAATAACAAACAGAGTGATATCGAAGACTCGTACAGAGTATGCAGAAAGCTTGATATTAAGGCTCATGTGGTTAATATAGGTCCGGCTTACGCTGAACTCGTTAATGGAATCTATGATTCAGATCCGGACCTCGCATATCCTGAACCTGATATGATCAAAACCAATCTCCCGGCTCGTCTGCGTATGGCTACGCTGTACGCTATCGCTGCGTTATATCCTAACTCAAGAGTAGTTAATACCTCAAACTTCAGCGAGCGATATGTCGGATATTCAACGAAGTTCGGCGATGGTGCTGGTGACTTCAGTCCTTTGGGGAATCTCACCGTGACGCATATTCTTGCTATCGGCGATGACTTAGGTCTCCCTTACGACCTGGTACACAAAGAGCCTTCGGACGGGATGAGCGGAAAAACAGACGAGGATAATCTTGGCTTCACTTACAAGCAGTTGGACTACTATTTACTCAATCGTGATGAACTGGTTCCCGCTGAAGTAAAGCTCAAGATCAATAAGCGTCATATAGCAAACTATCATAAGCTTGTAGATATGGCTCGTTACGACGGTTCCCGCCTCATGCTGAAGGGGAGATTGTAACAATGAACCTATTCAAACGTTTCTTCAGTCATCTACGGACAGTTAACAGACATCGTAGAATGGTCCGGAAACTCTGCTTTAAGTGCGGTTTATATTGGCAGGGACTGGCACATGACCTGTCTAAATATTCACCCACTGAATTTATAAACGGTGTTAAATTCTACACCGGAACCAAATCTCCTCATGTTGGGGAGCGAGAAAAATACGGCTACAGTAAAGCATGGATTCACCACCATAATCGTAACAAGCATCATGCTGAATATTGGCAGGATATTGGTAAGGATGGTAAGACCGGAGCTTTGCGTATGCCGGCTGCATATTTCGTGGAGATGATCTGCGATAGAGTAGCAGCATCGATGATATATCTGGGGGACAAGTATACAGACAAGTCCCCTTTAGAGTATTACGAGTCGCATATCGACGAGAACCAATTCGACGATATTACAAGAGCAAATCTATCACATAATCTACATGTAATAGCGGAAAAAGGTTTCGACTACTATGCGAACACCGTACGTAGTATATCTCGTGAATACATAACCAAGTGGCCTTAATCGCATAATTGAAAGGAGAAAAAATATGATGAAATTAGGTCCCATAATCGTGTCGCTTCTTGACACGGATCTTTACAAGTTCAACATGAACCAGGTGATGTTCCACAAACACACCAACCTTAACGGCACTTATATTTTCAAGTGTCGTAATAAAGACGTCAAGTTTACTCATGAGATGGTAAACGAGATAAATGCTCAGATAGACCATCTCTGTACTCTCCGTTTCCATAACGAGGAGCTCGCATATTTGGAGTCCATTCCTTTTATCAAGTCCGATTATGTCGAGTTCCTGAGACTCTGGCACCCGATGCGTAGATATGTAGACTGCTATAAGGGTAAGGACGGTTCACTGAAGCTGACAGTTCGTGGTCCGCTCTTCTCTGTGATGCAGTTCGAGATATATCTCCTTGAGATTGTCAACGAGGTATATTTCCGTATGAAGTACGACTATCAGTCTCTTGTGGCTTCTGCTCGTGAGAGGTTATTCGACAAGATTCATAGATTCCGTATGGAAGAGTATAACTTCAACTTCGCTGAGTTCGGTTGTCGCCGTAGACTTAGCCGCGAATGGCAGGACTATGTAGTTGGCGAGCTTCTCGAGACCGGACACTGCGTAGGTACATCCAATGTATATCTTGCATGGAAGTATGGTTGTAAGCCTATCGGTACCTATGCACATGAGTTTGTTCAGATGTATCAGGGCATTCCTGGAGTTCAGCTCGCCTATACCAACAAGATGGCTATGGAAGAGTGGTTCGAGGAATACCAGGGCGATAACGGAACAGCTCTGACCGATACTCTCGGCACAGACTTATTCCTGAAAGATTTCAATAAGCTTCAGGCGAATTGCTACACCGGCGTTCGTCATGACAGCGGAAGCCCTATCGAATGGGGCGAAAAAATAATCGCTCACTATGAGTCTCTTGGTATCGATCCTAAGACTAAGACTCTCTTATTCAGTGATAGTCTGGACTTCGATAGAGCTCAGGATATTTACAACCATTTCCACGGCAGAATAAATGTCAGCTTCGGAATCGGTACATATTTGAGTAACGATACCAACGTTGATCCGTTGAACATTGTAATCAAGTTGCAGTATATTAACGGTCATCCGGTAGCTAAACTCAGTGACACTCCTGGCAAAGCTATGTGTCAGGATGAATCATATCTTACATATTTAAAGAACGCTGTAGATTACAGACTTAAGGAGGGAATTTAAAAATGAGAGTACTTGTAGTAGTAGACATGCAGAAAGACTTTATCGATGGCGCACTCGGTTCACCTGAAGCGCAGGCTATCGTACCTAACGTTATCGAAAAAATAAAGAGTTACCAGAAGGGTAACGACGTGGTTCTTTACACCGCGGACACCCACCACGAGTGGGATTATGATAACACCATAGAAGGCAAGAAGCTTCCTATTCGCCACTGCATGGTGCATACGGAAGGATGGGAGATCCCCGAAGAGATCCGTATGGGCAGTATCAATGTCTTCCGTAAAGAGGCATTCGGCAGTCTCTTCCTCCCCCAGTATATTGTCAGCAACTTTATAAACAGACTCGACTCTGTGGAGCTGGTGGGTCTTTGTACTGATATTTGCGTAATCAGTAACGCGATGATCCTTAAAGCACATTTACCCAGCACGCCTATTATGGTGGACGCTAAGTGCTGCGCAGGTACGAGCCCTGAGTCTCATGAGCGTGCTCTCCAGGCTATGGAAGTATGCCATATCGACGTGGTGAGGTGAAAAAATGAAGGTAGCAATCTTTTCCGGCGACTATGCGTTTAATGTTCAAGAAATGGTCAATGATTTCATTAAAGATAAGCAAGTCGTTGATATAAAATACCAGTCAGTGGTACATCATTCATACAGGGGCGACCACATCGATGGGATACATATTAATGATCGAGCGATGGTCATATATGAGGATAGATATGACGCTATGAACGTCAAACCGTATAAAGACTACAAGACTATTAAACAATGTCCGGCCTGTGATCACGAACTTATATACGGTTCTAAGTACTGCGACCAATGCGGGCAGAAACTGAATTGGGAGGAATCTGATGACAATTAACGAAATGCGAGAGCGTATCGCGGCGGTATATTCCGGTCATAAATGGAAAGTCAAAGTGCAGCGTATGGACGAAGGACAGGTTATAGCGGTGTTCAATGATTTCCTGGCGAGAGGTAAGTTCGATAGACCGGCTAATCAGAAGGTTCCGCAACGTCCGCCGAAAAAAGAAAAGCCAAGAGCGCGTACTCCTTACGAGCAGTACTCTGGCAAGCAGATAAGTATATTTGATGAAACGGGGCGTTGGAGTGATGAAAAAGAAAAACCTCATTAAAAGCTTCATAGGCGCATTCAAGAAACTCTGGAACAGGTTCAGGCGCTGGGCGATAGTGAAACTTGGCGGATATATTGAAGGTCCGCATACGGTAAGGACTACTGTCGTCCATCCGGTTAAATTGCAGTTTACAGAGAAGTGTACGGACGACAAAATGTATTTCGAAGATCCGGCATACAAAGAATATATACATCGAGCGCTTCTGAATAAGTTGGTAGATTATCTACATGAGAATGCCGAAGGTTTGGTCAATGTTATGGAGTCACATAATCCGATGAACCGAGAGGTTAGGCTACTTGCCGAGATTAACATAGTACCGCATAAATAATACATATTTCAGAGGAGGGTTAGGCTTACTAGCCCTCTTCGTTTTCGAAAAATCTGTGCCCACTTTTTAATTTGTGCCCACTTTTGTTTTTGGGTTTGCACAAAAAATAGTGACAAAATGGTGTTGATAATTGCATGCGTGCAATTTTTGCCCAGAAAAAGTGGGCTTTTGCCCAGTTTTGAAAAGTAAAAGTGGGCAGAAAAAATTTCGAAAAATTGCTGAAAATGGTCAAAAAAGGGCCAAAAATGGCCTATTTTAGCCAAATTTATTGCATCCGTGCAATTTTTATTGCATCTGTGCAATTTCTGCCCAGAAACCCACTTTTTTCTTTAATTATTATGAAGAAATATATTATTTATATATATAGTAAAAGACCGAATTGCATGCGTGCAATTTTTATTGCATCTGTGCAATTTTTCAATAACTCGCATTCAAGGAGGAACCATGACGGAAATAGAGTGGTTAGACACATTTGGGGATAACCTGCAAGACATGCTGGACGATGCAAGAATGAGTCGAAGAGAGCTTGCTGATGAAACAGGCATATCTGTGTCGACTATATGCAGATACATAAATAAACAAACTGTACCAAACATATTCGCAATCATTAATATTGCCTACGCTCTCAATTGTAGTGTAGACGACTTAATCGATTTCGGCAGAGCAATCAAATAATCTACATATTTTGAAAATTCGCGAAAAAAACATGGACTGTTATGAAGAGAAGATAAGAAACGCCATTTGTGCGTTCACTTTCTCTTTTTACATTTATACGAAAGGAGGACCGCTTATGGCGAGAAGCTCAAGATTAGAAAGTGGATTCCAAGACAAGCTTATCAAAGAGCTTAAGAATCTGTTCACCGGATGTCTTATTATGAAACTCGACTCTAGTTATATTCAGGGCATTCCCGATCTACTAGTGTTGTATAAAAATAAGTGGGCCATCCTAGAATGTAAACGTGCCATGAATGCGAAGCATCAACCTAATCAAGATTACTATGTAGATTTATTTAATAAGATGTCCTTCTCGAGATTCATCAACCCCTCTAACAAAGATGAGGTGTTACGCGACCTTGCGAAGGCATTTTTAAATCACAACAAGTAAAGGAGATATTTCATGCGATTCGTATTCAACAGACATACACAATATGAAGGACTTCACGCTCCGTACAGCCCCAGCAAGTCAAGCTGGCTGAGATACGATGACGAGAAGCTTGTAGCTGTTCACAGAAAAAAGAAAGCTGCTATGCACGGAACTCGTATTCACGAATGGGCTAAAGAAACTATCGACTTAGGTATAAAACAACAGGATTCAAACAAGACCATATATGCGTATATTAATGACGCTATTGGTTTCCAGATGAAGACCGAAGTTGTTCTATATTATTCCGATAGATTCTTCGGAACAGCCGACACTATATCTTTCAAATACATAGATGGTAGAGGTCTTCTCAGAATCCATGACTTAAAAACTGGAGAGCACCCAGCAAGTATTGAGCAGTTAGAAGTATATGCTGCTCTTTTTTGTTTGGAGTACGAAATCAGACCTGGTGACATTGACTTCGAATTAAGGATATATCAGAACGATACTGTTATTGTTCACAATCCTACAGCCGAAGACATCGCGCCTATCATGGACAAGATTGTCCACTCAGAAAAAATACTTAAGAAAATAGACTACGAGGAGGCTTAACATCATGAACCCTATTGCGGAAGAATTGAACGAACTCCTGCACTATGGAATAAAGAAACGTTCCGGTCGATATCCCTGGGGTTCTGGTGATAACCCTTACCAACATAGCAGCGATTTCCTTGCTCGTATAGAGGAACTCAAAAAAGAAGGTTGGGAAGAGACTCCTGAAAATATACAGAAAGAGTTCGGTCTCACCACAACTCAGTACCGTGCGGAGAAAGCACTCGCAAAAAATGAAAGACGAGCTCTCCAGGTTGCCACTGCTAAATCTTTGAAAGAAGATGGTCTTGGCGACACTGAGATAGGAAGACGAATGGGTGTTAACGAGTCTACCGTTCGTTCATGGCTCAATCAGGAATCTGAAGCTCGTATGAAGCAGGCTGAAAAAACAGCTAACTTCCTCAAAGAACAAGTCGATTCCAAAGGAATGATCGACGTTGGTGCAGGCGTTGAAAGAGAGCTTGGTATATCCAAGGAAAAGCTTAATCAGGCGCTGCATATTCTCGAAGCCGAAGGATATTCGGTATACGGTGGACGTGTTGAACAGGTAACAAATAAAGGTCAGCACACCACACTCAAGATATTGTGCCCTCCTGGAACCGAGCATAAAGAAATATATAATTTCGATAAAATTAATTCTATTACAGAATACGCGTCCCACGATGGCGGCGAAACATTTGACAGATTCGTATATCCTAAGAGTGTAGACTCTAAGCGTCTCATGGTTCGCTACAAGGACGATGCTGGTGCGGATGGCGTAACTGGAATTGAGAAGGACGGTATTATCGAGCTTCGTAGAGGCGTTGATGATCTATCTCTCGGTGACAAGCGATACGCTCAGGTTCGTATCCTCGTAGATGGTAATCGATATTTGAAAGGTATGGCGGTATATTCGGACAACATGCCTGATGGCGTGGACATAGTATTTAATACTAACAAGTCGCCAGATGTCGCAAAAATGGACGTCCTTAAGAAAATAAAAGACGATCCCGACAATCCTTTCGGATCACTTATTAAGCCTGGCGGACAAAGCTATTATTTTGACAAAGACGGAAATAAACAGCTTTCCGCAATAAACAGAACTCGAGATGAAGGTGACTGGGAAGATTGGAAGGATAAGCTTCCTTCTCAGTTCTTATCTAAGCAGTCTCTGAGCATGGCTAAAAAACAGCTTAATTTGGCGGTAGTGGACAAGGAATCGGAGTTCGATGAAATATGTTCGCTCACTAACCCCACTGTTAAGAAACATTTATTGCAGTCATTTTCTGAAGACTGTGACAAAGCAGCCGTACATTTACAGGCAGCCGCACTTCCTGGACAGAAATACCACGTTATCATACCTGTTAATTCTCTTAAGGATACAGAAGTATATGCTCCCAAATATGAGAATGGTACTAAACTTGCGCTTATTCGATATCCTCATGGAGGAACCTTCGAGATTCCTATATTAACAGTTAATAATAAACACGAAGTTGCTAAGAAACTCTTAGGAGCCGATGTTAGCGATGCCGTAGGTATCAACAGTAAGGTAGCGGAAAGATTATCTGGAGCAGAGTTTGACGGTGATACCGTTATGTGTATTCCTACACATGATAGAAACGGTCGAGTAAAAATAGCTTCCACACCACCTCTTAAAGGTCTCGAAGGATTCGATCCTAAGACTGCATATCCTGAGCGTGAAGGTATGAAGTATATGAAAAATACCGGAACGCAAATGGGTATTGTATCTAATCTTATTACAGATATGACTTTAAAAGGTGCGTCTCAAGATGAGTTGGCTAGAGCCGTTAGACATAGCATGGTTGTTATCGATGCAGAGAAACACAAACTCGATTACAAGCAGAGCGAACTCGACAATGGTATAGCAGCTCTTAAAAGAAAATACCAAGGTACATATGATGAGAATGGTAGATACCATCAAGGTGCATCAACTCTTATTTCAAGAGCTAAGTCGGAAGTATCCGTCGACAAAAGACAGGGTACTCCTAAGGTAAACCTTAAAGGTAAAGAGTGGTACGATCCTAGCAAACCGGAGGGATCACTCATATACAAGGTAGCTGATGACTTAGAGTATACATATACCAAGACTAATAAGCGCACAGGTGAGGTGACAACTGTCACTAAGACTCGCAAGCAGCAAAGCACTAAGATGGCAGAAACTGATGATGCATACTCATTGGTATCTGATGCCGACACTCCTATGGAGAGAGCTTATGCAGACTATGCAAACAAGATGAAAGACATGGCTAACAAGGCCCGTATAGAGATAGCTAATACGGGTAAGGTAGCGTACTCATCCGCAGCTAAGGCCACCTACCAGACAGAGGTCAACTCCCTTATGAGTAAGCTGGATACCTCCCTTCTTAATGCTCCTCGTGAAAGAAGAGCTCAGCTTCTGGCAAGAACAGAAGTCGATAATAAGAAGGCGGCTAACCCGGATATGAAGCCCGGTGATGTTAAAAAGGCTGGCCAACAGGCACTTACTAAATATAGAAATTCGGTTAGTGCAAAGCGACAGACCATAGAGATAACGGATAGGGAATGGGAAGCTATACAGGCAGGCGCAATCAGTGAGAATGTACTTAATAACATACTTAAGAATGCAGATGTAGATAGTCTTAGACAGAAAGCTACACCTCGCGCTACTACCACCCTTAGCCAGGCTAAGATCAGTAAGATCAAGGCTATGCGTAATTCTAACTACAGCTTACAAGAGATAGCTACTGCACTTGGCGTATCTACCTCAACAGTATCAGACTATTTGAAAGGAGTGAACTAATCATGTTAAAAGAATGTATGCTTACTACAATTGACAATCCTTACGATCCTTTTGAGCAGTTCACTTCTTGGGATTTGTTTGATCATGAAAAAGGTTACAATACAAAAGAACGTTTAGCAAGATTTGTTCAGCTTACTGATGAAATGACAGAAAAAGAAGAAAGCGAAGAAATCGAAAGAGCTATCGATGAGTGTATCAAGTACGATCCACTCAACATTTACAAAAAAGTTACAAGAGAAATCCCTGAGAACAACACAAAAGTTGTTACAGAGTAGCGTAATACTCTAGTTGGAGCCGCGAAGACATAGGGGGGGGTCTCGAAAATTACACCCCCTCCCCATAT
>JAEIGA010009442.1_pt1 | contig 14757 bp, 11 predicted proteins | sample 9270691 | NCBI WGS metagenome assembly JAEIGA01 (sample SAMN17057246, study PRJNA624740) | gut metagenome | biome: biome; isolation source: fecal sample | host: Bos grunniens | place: China: Xizang | collected 2019
AACAGGTGGTTAAACTGCGTACTCATGCACGCCCCAGCCGTGGGCCCAAAAAACGCTGTTTTTTGGCACGCCATACGCTCAAACTGCTCCACACTGCCGTCAAACGGTTCTGTAAGCGTGTGCCATGCCATATCCAAGTAACCAAAGCTAAGTTGTCTGATACAAGCGTAAGCCGCCAAGTAGGTACGTGCACTTTTCATTTTTTGCACCAACGAATCGGGAATTACCATGCCCGTTTCGTAATGCAACGCCACCTTTTGCAAAAAGTGGTTTTCGTCTGCAAAGTTTTCCATCAGTTGCGAGGGCAATTCTACAAAATCGCGGTACACGTTGGTGCCACTTTGGCTAGGATAGGTAACATCCGACAGCAATCCGTGCAAGGCATGTCCAAACTCGTGCAAAAAGGTTTGCACCTCGTCAAAGGTAAGCAACGAAGCATTGCCTGCGGTAGGAGGCGTAAAGTTCATCACAATCGAAATGAGCGGACGCGTATCTTTCCCGTCCTTTTTCCATTGTCCCCTAAATTCGGTCATCCAGGCGCCGCCGCGTTTGTTGCTGCGTGGAAAAAAGTCGGTGTAAAGCAAGCCCATGTAGCGTTTATCGGCATCGTACACTTCGTAAACCTTAACATCGGGGTGGTATTTTTGCAACGTATCGTTCTCTATAAATTGCAAACCATACAATTCGCCTGCCAACCAATACACCCCGTTTATTACGTTGTTGAGTTCAAAATAGGGACGCAATTGCTCGCTGTTAAAGTGGTAGGTTTCTTCTTTGTATTTCTCTGTATAATATGCCCAATCCCAGGGTTTTAGTTCAAAAGAGGCATCGCCTGTAAGGCGTTGTGCGTATGCAGTAATTTGCTCTTTTTCTTGCAAAGCAACGGGGTAGTAAACGGCCAAAAGTTGGTCTAGCAAGCCGTATACAGCTTCGCAATTTTGCGCCATGGTGCGTTTTAGGCGGTAACTGCCGTAGGTGGGTTCTTGCATCAACTTGGCTAGGGCAAGTCGGTCGTTCACAATTTGTTTTACCAACTCATTGTTGTCGTTTTCGCCGCCTTGGTTGCCTTTTCTGTTGTAGGCCATGTACAAGGTTTCACGCAACTGACGGTTGTGTGCATATTGCATAAACGGTTGGTAACTGGGCATGCTCAAATCAATAATCCAACCTTCTAACCCTTTATCAATGGCTTTTTGTCGGGCTGCTTGCAAGGCGGTTTCGGGCAATCCAGCCACGTCTTCTGCCTGGGTTAGGTGCATTTGGTAAGCATTGGTTTCTTTTAGCACATTGCTGCCAAATTGAAGGGTTTGTGTGCTAAGACGGCTAGAAAGTTTGGCAAACGTGGCTTTGTCTTCGGCATTTAGGTTGGCTCCAGAGCGCACAAACGATTGGTAGGTATCTTCCAATAATTTGGCCTGATACCCCGTTAATTGGTCTTTTTCTTGTTCATAAACCGTTTTAACACGGGCAAACAGGGCTTCGTTTTGGAAAATTTCGTTGGCCGCTTCCGACAAAATGGGCGAGTAGCGATTGGCCAATTCGTCCAACTCGTCGCTGGTGGCAGCTTCGGTTAAATTAAATAATACCGAGGTAACACGGTCTAAAATATCCGTTCCTTCTTCTAGTGCCTCAATGGTGTTGGCAAAGGTGGCAGGAGCTGGGTTCTCGGTAATTTGTTGAATGTACTGCTTTTGTTGTTCCAATCCTTTGTCAAGGGCTTCGCTGTAGTCTTCTAGGCGTATTTCTTCAAAAGGAACGCTTTCAAAAGGGGTATTGTAGGGTTGTAGGAACACGTTGGTATGCCCTACAACGGCTGTTGTGCAGGTGCTCATAAATAAGGCAATTAAAAGTTTTTTCATTCGTGGTAGATGCGATTAACGTGTTCTATGCCGTTAATCATCTCCAACTGATGGCAGATGTTTTTCACCTCGTCGGTATGGTTGACAGCTACGTTGATAACCGCTCTAAAGATACCGCCAATGGTCGATACGGTTAGGTGGTTGATGTTGTTGTCAAATTGGCTCGAAATAATTTCGACAATATCGAGCAACATGCGCTTGCGGTCAATGCCTTTTATCTCAATGAGTGCAAAATAATTGGCATTGGCTTCGGGGGTAAATTGTACCGAAACAATTTTAGGCCCTTGTTGCGATTTTAGGCGCATGGCTTCTTCGCAGTTGCGCAAGTGAACCGATATGGTGCCGTCGGGGTTCTTAAATCCAATTACCTCGTCGCCGGGTAGGGCATTACAGCAAGGACAAATGTGCAAATTGCTGGTAATGGGGGAAAGGTTGTTGTGTTGTTTTTGGTTGTTGATGAGTTTTTGATATATATCCTGGTCTTTGATAATTCGACCATTGCTTTTTGCCAATTCAAAAAGTTGCTCGCTGGTTACTTCGTTTTTACCCAATGCAATGAGCAGTTCGTCCAAGGTTTTGAACGAGAACTGCAACAAAATGGTATTCAATACGGTAGTAGAAATACCGCCTTGTACCGATTGATTCATGCCCAACGAGGTAAAAATATCGTTTAGAATCGACTCGCCCCTTTCTCTGAATGCTTTGTTGGCTTGTTTAGACAAGTTGCTCAATTCGCGTTTAGCACGAACCGTAGTAACGTATTTAATCCATTCGGGACGGGGTGTTTGTTGTTTAGATGTTAAGATTTCTACTTGGTCGCCACTTTGCAATTCGTAGTTAAGCGGTACCAATTTGTTGTTTACCTTGGCTCCAATGCAATGGCTACCAATGTCCGAGTGTATTTCAAAGGCAAAGTCCAAAGCGGTAGCGCCCGTAGGAAGGGTTTTCATCTCGCCTTTTGGGGTAAATACAAATATCTCGGCATCGTATAGCGTCAGTTTAAAGGTGTCCAAAAACTGCATGGCATCCGAGTCGGGGTGTTTGAGCAAATCGTTGATGGTACCCAACCATTCTTCAATTTTCGATTCGCTCGACGAGTAATCTTTCTTGTAGTTCCAGTGTGCTGCCAACCCTTTTTCGGCAATGTCGTCCATCCGATTGCTCCTAATTTGCACCTCAATCCACAAGCCATCGGGGCCCATTACGGTAACGTGTAGAGCTTCGTAACCATTCGATTTGGGAGTGGTAACCCAGTCGCGTGTGCGCGAGGGGTGTGGGGTGTAAATTTGGGTAATCAGGTTGTAAATGCGCCAGCATTCTTGGCGTTCGTCGGCGCCAGGGTGGGGTTTGAACACAATACGAGCCCCTAAAATATCAAACACTTCTTCAAACGGAATGTGTTTGGCTTGCATTTTGTTCCAAATGGAGTAGGCCGATTTGATGCGTTCTTTCATTACAAATTCAAATCCCATCGATAGCAAGCGGTTCATGATGGGCAACGAAAAATTATCGTATTGCTCCATGCGTTTTTCGCGCTCAGCATCCAATCTACTGGCAATGAATTCGTATTTTTCGGGGTAGTTGTATTTAAAACTAAGGTCTTCTAACTCGGTTTTGATAGAGAAAAGTCCAAGTCGGTGTGCAAGTGGAGCGTAAATGTACTCGGTTTCGCCAGCAATTTTGTATTGTTTGTTGACGGGTTGAGCCTCTAAGGTACGCATGTTGTGCAAGCGGTCGGCAATCTTAATCAGCACCACGCGAATGTCTTTCGACATGGTCACAATCAGTTTGCGGAAGTTTTCGGCTTGGGCCGATGCTTGTTCACCAAACACACCACCCGAAATCTTGGTCAATCCACTCACAATTTGAGCCACCTTTTCACCAAAAAGGTTGCTAATATCTTCGACTGTATAGTCGGTGTCTTCTACCACATCGTGTAGCAAGGCTGCACAAATAGAGGTAGAACCCAAACCGATGTCCTTGCAGGCAATGTGCGCCACCGCAATGGGGTGTAAAATATAGGGCTCTCCCGAGCGACGTCGAATGCCATCGTGTGCCTGGTAGGCAAACTGATAGGCTTTGCGAATAATGTCTTCTTTTTTTCCATGAGGTGATGCCATGTAGTCTTTGAGCAAACGCTCAAACGCTTGGTCTATCATCTCCTTTTCTTTCCTTAATACTTGCTCCTTAGACATGTCGTATTTTATTGACTAATCGACTAATCGACTAATCGACTAATCGAATGTTTTTTTTATTGACTAATTGGTTAATCGACTAATCGACTAATCGAATTGTTGTTTAATGACTTATTTGTTTTTGCATTCGGCTCGCACTGAAATTCACCGGCGCGAAGCGCCTTGTTACCATTCCGCAAAGCGAGGTGTCTTGTACGTGTTGCTTCTGGTTTTAAAGCGGAAGGTTAGCATCAACTCGTGTGTACCAGTGTTGTACTGAGCCAGATTGGTTAGGTTATATTCGTACGCATAGCCCAATTTCACGTAGTCGGTAATGTTAAATCCAATCATAGGCACTACCGATTGTGGTTTCAATTCATTGCTCATGCGGTACGAAGCACCAAACCAAATGGCTTTGGTGTATTCTACCAATAGGTTGACTTCTTCGTTTACCGTAACGTTGTCGTAATGAACGGCAATGCCTGGGGTAATGTTCCAGTATCTGCCCAATTCAAAGCGATAGCGGGTGTAAGCATAGTAATTTACCTTGGGGAAACGCAAATCGTCTTTCATAAAGTAACGTTGCAAGTGCGTAATAGAGGCACCAATTACCCAATTTTGTAGCGAGTATTGGATGCCAAAATTAACGTCGGGTGCAATGTGTGTGTCTTGGTCGTAATACGAAATGGGGTCATCTGGATTTTCGTAGATGTTACCCGTGGCATCGTACTGACGCATTTGTACCCCAGCACCTAGCCCCAACGATAAGGTTTGTTTATCGCCAATGCCAATGTGGTAAGCGTAGTTGACCATGGCATTGTACGAATTGATGGGACCGTATTTGTCGTATTGTACCGACAACCCAAAACCCGAGTTAATAGTGGGTGCCAATACGTCAAAGTTTAGCAATGCGGTAGTAGGAGCACCTTCAAAACCCATAAATTGGTGACGACCCAAAAGGGTGATGTTACCCATCCAGGTAGAACCCGTAACAGCAGGGTTGTAATGTGTTTGTGTTAGCAAATGTTGGCTAATTTTAGGATCCGATTGGGCATTGGCCAACAGCGGTAAAAGGGCTAAAACAAAACCTATTTTCTTTAATATTTTCATAATCATCTGCGTTTAAGGTTATTTGTCTGTAATAATAAAGGTGGTACGTCTGTTTAGACGGTGTTCGCCTTCGGTTACAGCATTTTTAATGATAGGGTAGCGTTTGCCGTATCCTCGCCAAGTAAGGCGGTTTTTAGCAATGCCCGCTTGTACTAGGTAATCTACTACCGATTTAGCACGTTGCCAAGATAGTTCGTCGTTGTATTCGTCGGTGCCGCGTGCATCGGTATGCGAACCAAATTCCAATTTTAGGTTGGGGTTCGATTCCAATAGCATAACAATGCGGTCTAGCGAGGCTTTGGATGTTGACGAAAGTTTAGCACTGTCAAAATTGTAGTAAATATCGTGCAATTGTACTTCTCTGCGTCCGTTGGTGCCGTTTCCGTTATAACCAGTAGCGCCACCAGCAGCGTTGCCCCCTGCTACGTTATCGCTGGCATCCGATGCAATAGAAGCCAAGTCAAATTGTGTATTGCCTGTACTTTGGTCGTTGTAAACAAATGGTTTACTGCTAATCGACAAGAAGTTGGGCTTGTTTACTTTTACTTGGTATTCTTTGCCGTTTTCTAGGTCGGTAAAGGTGTAACGGCCGGTAATGTCGGTTTTGGTTTGTTGAATTACTTGACCATCCGAAAGCAACATCACATCTTCGTTGATGAAGGGCTCGTTGGTTTCCATATCGTACACCCTACCACTAATAGACATGGCGGTTTGCGATAGGTAGAAGTCTTGTTCGGCAGGGAAACTGCCAATCATGGTCTTTTCGGTTTTAATCATGGCAATGTCCGAAAGGTAACCTTTTGAACTTACCAATAATTTATAGAAATCGCCTGCCTCTACAAATGCGTAGTAGTAACCGTTTTCGTCGGTTTGTACGGTTTGCGAGTGGCCCATGCCGTTAATAATAACTTGTGCTTCCGATAGGGGAAGTTGTGTTTTTTTGTCGTACACATGGCCCGAAACCATCATGCTGCTAAATACGCCTTTGAAGTTGTATATATCGTCTTTGGTGTCTATGTTACGACTGCTTACCAAAAAGGCTTCGTCTTTTTCTTTCGATACAATTAGGTTGATATCATCGTACGATGAGTTAATGGGACGATAAAGGTTTCTTACGTCCGATATAGAGGCACCGTCAATTTGTGCACTGTAAAGGTCGTAACCACCAAAACCTACGTGACCATCCGAAGCAAATACCAAGGTGTTTTCTACCACGTAAGGGAAAGCCTCGTTGCCTGCGGTATTCACTACAGCACCTGCGTTAATGGGGTTGGATAAATCCCATTTGCCGTTTTGTTTTTTCTCGATGTACCAAATATCGCTACCGCCCATACCGCCTTTGCGATTCGAGGTAAAGTAAAGGCGTTTGCCATCGGCCGATAGGGCAGGGTGTGCTGCATCGGTGTATCGGTCGCCAATGTTCAACATGCCTTTGTTTTTCCATTTGTTGTTGCGGAATTCTGAGTAATAAATGTAGCAATCGTTGTTCTCGTTGTTGATGCAACGCGAGTGGTACATAATGTTATTGATGGTATCGATGGCAAAGGTTCCCATGTTGGGTTTGCGCATTTTTACCATATTGGTAATGAGTTTTGCGGTTTGGTAGTTGTCGTTAGCATCGCTGTAATACATATTCGACTTAATACCTTTTTTATCGCTATAGGTCGAAGCGTATATGATACCCGATTTATAGTAACCAATACCGTATTCCATGTTGTTGGTGCTGATGCCATCCAAACGAACCTCGGGCGAAATGGGGTTTTGTGAATTATGACGCAACGCAAAATCGCACGATAGTTTTAGATTTTTGGTGCGTGGGTCTGTTGGACGTAATCTTTCGTATTCTTCAAAAGCAGCTTTGGCCAATTTGTATTTGCCTAATTTTTGCAGGTTTTTACCGTATACTAAATAGGCTTCTGCTTCTTGATAACCACCAATAATTGCTTCGTTGATGTATTGAACCGCCTCGTTGGGTTGGTTTAAGTACGAGTGGCACTCGCCAATTTTAAATTTAGCGTAGGCAGCTTTGTCGCTGCAATTTTGTGCGCTATCGCCTTTTCCTATCGATTCTTGGTATTCTTTTATTGCACCTTCGTAGTTGTGCTTAAAAAATTGGGTATCACCTGCTGTATTGCCTGCCCATGCCGATAGTGCATAGCAGAAACCCAGGCAAGTTGCCCATACGATGGATATGCTTTTTTTCATAGTATTATGATGATTATCTTTCTAAGGTTACAGTCAATTTTAGGATAAAGGGTGTACCGTCTGCATCTAGCATATCTACGGTATATAGGTAAACACCTTGGTTGGCAGGTTTGCCGTTTGTGGTGCCGTCCCAACCTTCGTTGCCTTGGTACATTACATTGCCTTGACGGTCAAATACGGTAATGTTGTATCCAGCTAAAAGCACGTCGTTGCTACCATCGCCGTTAGGGGTAAAGATGTTGGGGAATTGGGTAGAACTAATGCTGCGTGCTTCGGTTACTTCCCACATACAACCGTTTTTGTCTACCAATTGCATGGTGAAATCGTTGTTCGAGTCGCCGTATGCAAATTGGTTGGTTTTGAAAATGTTAGACGATTCGGTTGCGGTAAGAGGTTGGCCATTTACTTGCAAGTAGTAAGCCACAAAACCTTCGGTACCTGTAATGGTTACGTAGCGACCGCTTACCATGGGTTCGGGAACGTCAATTACCATGCTGTAATCGGGTTCTGGATACACCGTAATGTGAGCATTTTCAATATCGGTATCTACGTTTGCTTCGCAATAAGCATCGCTCAAGGCAAGCAAACTATACTCGGTATCTTCGGTTGGGGTAACTTGTTGCTGTACGGTGGCATTCATAGTGGTGAATGTTTCGCCGTTGGGCAACTGATAGGTGAAAGGTGCCGTACCTTTAAAGGTCATATTCAGGTTGGCCGATTGGTTTTGGCACAAGTAATCTTTGTCGGTCTCAATGATGGCGGTAGGGCGGTTGCGAACCGTAATTTTTACTTGGTTCGATACGCTGGTACCGCATTGGTTGCTAGCAGTTAGTTGCAACAAACGTCCGTTTTCGTAGTCGCTAAAGGTGTACGAAAGGTCTTTTGCTTTGCCAATTTCTACACCACCCAATGTCCACGAATATTTATTGGTGCCAGGAGTAGCTTCGATGGTAGGTTTGATGGTGTATTTTGAACCATCGCAGAAGTTGGCAACATCGTTAATTTGTACGATGGGCAAACTGCCGGTTACTTCTACGGTAAAGGTCATGGTTTCGCCAAATTGGCATTCGCCTTGGTAGAAACGAATGCTGTAGGCTCCTGCACCCAATCCCGATACGGTAATTTTGTCGTCGCAGTCAAAGCCTTTCATGTCTTCTGTGTAGTCAATTTTACTAACGCTGTATACTTCCTGTACTTTGGTGATTTCATGGCAACCTTCGGTCCAAAGGGTGTCTCTGTAGGTAACATTTTTGGTAATAGGGGTACCCTCTTCGTCAAAGGTAGGATCGCCGTTTTCGTCCAATACCGGTTCTTTTTCTACTCGGTTTTTGGTTAAAACGGGGTGGAATTTATTGCTGTACTGAAGTGTTGGAGCAATAATTTCTTGTTGGTTGGTAATATCGAACAATCTTACGCTGTAATAACGTGCGGTGTCAGAAGGTGCTACCACTTGTTCGCGTCCGGCAACGGTAAAGGTAACCGATGCGGTTTTTTGGTCTTTGCAAACCACGGTAGCAGCAGGAAGTTTGGTAAGCGGATCAACACTTAATGTTTCTGATTCCGAAATGGTAAGCAATTCATCTGGGAATTGAACGCAACCATTGGCGTCGGTTACTTTGGCGCTGTAAATACCTTTGGCAAGGTTTTCAAACAATCCCGTGTTGTTGGTGCTATTGTAAACTACGTTCACACCATCTAATTGATAGGTGTAGGGCAAAGTGCCGCCTGTGGCATCACCAAAAATCTTGCCAGAGGTTTGCCCGCTGCAGTTAATGCTGTTGGCGTAAGGGTGATAAGCCAATGTGTCGGCAGGTTCGGATAAACTTTCTTCTAACCATACAAAGCAGCCGTTTGTATCTTCTATTTCAATAAAGTATTGTTTGGCTTTTAAGTTGGACAATGCCACAGCCGTACCCGTTACCGAACTGATCGATGATTCGATGCTTTCTTCGTTGGTTGCATCGGTGTAGGCTGCAATGCGATAGGGCGAGGTGCCGCCTATAATGGTGCATTGAATCACACCGCTGCTATCGCCTTTACAGCGAAGATTTTGTTTGTTGGTTACTTCGGCATGAAGCGCGGCAGGAGCGCTGATATTAAAGTTAAAACCTACGCTACAGCCTCCTTTGTCGCGGATGGTTCCTACGTAGGTTCCTTGTGGCAACTCGTTGAGCTGAATGGTGGTAGAAATGCCACCTTCGTCGGTAAAGACAATGTTATTGGCAACATAGGGCGCATTGTTGCGCATTAAAACAATGCTATAAGGCGTGTCGGTTGTGTAGATTTGACCACCGCGTACCCTTAAGTAGGCCACACCGTCGTTCTTTTCGAAACAGGTGGCTGGTGTTGTAACAGGAACACTTTGCAACAGTTCTAACACTTGGTTTTTTACAACAACACTGTTGGCGGGTGTTTGGTCGGTATCGCCGTTGGCATCGCGCACATATACGGTGTATGCACCATGACTAAGGTTGTTGAATATAGGTGACGATTGTACAGTGGCAAAACCATCGAGCGAAAACTCGTAGGGTTGTACACCGTTTTGAACGGTTACCGTAATGGTGCCGTTTTGGCAATAATCGTCGGTGGTTTCAGTAGATGAAATGTGGGGTTGCGACCATGCTAAACTTGTAGTTAACGTGGCTAAGAGAAGTGTGAAAAATTTACTTTTCATAGTATTGAATGGGTCCGTGACTGTATTGATCAATTACTTCTTTGATCGTATTTTTTTTATAATAAATCCAATCAGTTTGTATCCTAATTTAAAGGTTGTGAGCGGATTGTTTTTAAAAAGTTTGAACGAAAGGAATTGACCAAAGACTTGTTTTAATAGGTTATTGGGCGATAACGCCGTTTGGGTAATTTCTTTGGCCTGCTCTGCGTGCTTTACTAAAATGCGTTCTTGTCGTGCAATGGCTTTTTGTAAGCGTTTTTTTTCGAGCGTGAGGGCATCTATGGACGTGAATCTAGGAGATTGTTTCATAATTCTACCTCCTCTTCTCGCTTTTTATCGCTATAAATAATTTTGCTAAACTGGCGTACCAGTGGGTTAATAAACCATTGTTTTCTAAAGGCAAAAATGCATGCAAATAACCCTAAATGAATGGCTATAACAATGCACAACCCATATATCATGCTTCCCAATAGCGTTTCGAGCCATAGTAATAACAAAATAGACAGGTAGGTAAAAATAATGGTTCCTAGCAAAATGGCCACCACAGCAGTGAGCAATAAAGCACTAATGAGTGAAATTTTTTCCAATAATTCCACTCGAAGTAAATCGTACCTTAGTTCAAGGTATTTTTTACTGTCTTGCCACAATTGTTGGTAGGATTCTTTTATCATTACAAAATATCTTCTTCGTCGATAACTTCTTGTACGGCTAACTCAATGTCGTTGTTGCTAGCGTATTCGTCCAATTTACTAGCAATTTTGCCTACTAGTGCATCCCAACCTTCGCGACTGATGCCTTTTTCTTTTAATTTAAGTTCTATTTGTTTTTTTAGTTCTTCGCCTTTTACAGCAAGATTGGCACGTAATTCTTTGCCACTAGTGGGAGCTACTAAAAGAGCCACTGCAGCACCCACTGCCGCGCCTCCTAAAAAGGCTAAAATGGTTTTTGCGTTCATTGTATGTTATTTATGGGTTAATGTTAAATTTCAAAACCTACCGAAATGGTGGGTATCGGATCAGAGAACCAGCTATTGTTATGACTTTCGTATAGGTGCCAACCTACTAATACATAAAGGTTGCTTCTAGATCCAACGGCTTGTCTAATACCAATGCCTGCATCAAAATAGTTGTTTTCGTATGGTGATGAGTAGTAGTTGCCCCATTGGTAATCGTACTGGTAAGCCAAAGCAAAGAATATGTTGGTTTGATAAGCTGTGTTGCGTTTTAATCGGATTAAGTCAACGCGGGTGGCTATGCGTACCCCTACGGTATGTTCCGAAAAGTAGCCATTGTAGCTTCCGTTGTAGGCATATTTTGGGGCAACGCTAAAATGCCATGGCTCAAAAAGTTGATAACCTACCTCTGGCATAATCATAACATAAAACTCAGAACTATTCAGCTTAAAACCAAAACCGCCACCGTAGGTAAGTTTGCTGAGTGTCCAAAAAGTAGATTTCTTTTTTGGCGTGGTAGTTTTTTTCTCTTGAACTTTTTGTTCTTGTACGTTTTGCTCTTGAATGGGAACTTCGTCCACCACTACGTAGCGTTTATTATTAACAATTATGGTGTCGTTAGCTGCATAAACCATGCCTGTTAGGATGGTAAGCACAATCAGGGTACAGATTCTTTTCATATAAACATGTTTTCGCAAATATAATAAAATCTTTAAAAAAAACAGCGAATCATGCGTTTTTTTATCGCAAACCCGTATCTTTGTAGGTCGCTTGTTGCTTGTTGACTAATCGTTAATTCGACTAAACGACTAATCACCGAATAACCAATAATTATGTCCGATACCGTTAAACAATTTTCTGTTCGTGTTCTAAAAGATGCTCCACTTATGGAGTTCTTGGCAGAACGTTTAAAAGATTACAGTCGCACACAACTAAAATCGTTGTTGTCGCATCGTCAGTTATGGCTCAATGGCGAGCTGATGTTAACCCGTCACGATCACCCACTTAAAGCAGGAGATAGGGTGGATGTTCGTTCGTCTAAAACCATGCGTCGAAACCAAAAATTAGAACACTCGCAGTTAAAAGTGGTGTTCGAAGATGAGCATATCATGGTGGTGTACAAAAACGAAGGTTTTTTAACCGTAGGTACCGATCGCGAAAAATTGCAAACCGTGTATCACGTACTAAATCAGTATATGAAAACCTTTGGTCAGGACAAACGTATTTTTGTGGTGCACCGTTTGGATAGAGAAACATCGGGTTTGTTGGTATTTGCCAAAAGCAAAGAGGTGCAAGAAGCCTTGCAAAGCAATTGGGAAACCTTAATGAAAGAGCGTAGTTATACCGCTATTGTTAAGGGTCAATTACCAGAGCAACAAGGCGTTATCAAAGCCTATTTGTGGGAGGATAAACAACTTAGAATGCATGCTAGTGAAACCGATAATGGTGGACAATATGCCGAAACTAAGTACAGTGTAATGGGAACAAAAGGTCCTTATTCAATGGTGCAATTGTGGTTAAAAACAGGCAGAAAAAATCAAATTAGGGTACACTTGCAAAGCGTGGGTTGCCCCATTGTTGGCGATAAAAAATACGGAGGCCCTACCAGCCCTATCAAACGCGTTTGCTTGCATGCTGGTTTGCTGACATTTAAGCACCCTATGACAGGACAAATGATGCATTTTGAATGGCCTATTCCTTCGTCGTTTAACAAATTAGTAAAGGTAAAATAATATGAAAAAAATAGCAATTATAGTAGGTTTTTGTTTGTCTGCTATGGCTACAATTGCCCAAGTAGAACACAAGGAATCGCATTATCCCAATGGAAATCTTCGTTACGAAGGCGATTTTAAAGACGGTAAACCCGTTGGTGAATTGCGTCGCTACCACGAGAATGGTCAGTTAAGTGGTGTGCAAATATTTGATAATGAAGGTAATTCTACCATTGTTTGCTATACTGGCGAAGGTGAATTATTGGCCGAAGGTAATTACAAAGGACAAAATCGCGATGGTTCGTGGAGATTCTACGGCGAGGGCGAATATTTGTTCATGATAGAGAACTATCAAGACGGTTTGCGCATTGGCGAAACTCTTATTCTTTCTAAAGAAGGCAAGGTATTGCAACGCATGAACTACAAAGAAGGAAAATTAGACGGAGAACGTATTCATTATTACCCATATGGTAATATCATGGCAAAATATACGTATGTCGAAGGTGTGCTAGAAGGTCCTTATACATACTATTTTGAAACCGGTCATGTGAACGAAGAAGGTAACTACGTGCAAGGCAAGGCCAACGGTATGTGGCGTAGTTACGAAGAAGATGGAACCTTTGTTGAAGTGGAATACGTAGACGGTGAAATTGCTAATCCAGAGGCGTATAACCAATCTATTCAAAACAAACTAGATCGCTACGATGTCGATCCCAAAATAAAGGATCCAGAAGATTTTATGCACAATCCAAGCGATTATTTTAGCTTGTAATATGAGCGATGTAGTTCTAGGTTTGTACGATTTAAATGCCGAAATCAGTAATTGTGTTTCGGATCATTTCTCGCACCCTGTTTGGGTGGCAGCCGAAGTGGTGGGACTGAGTGAAAACAGAACGGGTCACTGCTACCTAGAACTCATGGAAAAAAACGATGCAGGGGTGATTGTCGCTAAGGCAAAAGCTACCATTTGGGCATCGTTGTACAAACAAATCAAACCTTATTTTTTGCGCGAAACGGGCATGCCGCTTGCCGTAGGAATGACGGTGGCATTGCTGGTTGAGGTGGTGTTTCATCCTAGTTATGGCCCTAGTTTGAATGTAAAAGACATCAATCCTTCGTTTACCCTAGGCAATCGGTTGTTGCAACGCAATCAGGTAATTAACCGCTTGCACAACGAAGGTGTCTTTGATAGAAACAAAGAATTGGCCTTGCCCCTTTTAACCCGTAAAATTGCTGTGGTAACGGCACAAACGGCTGCTGGTTATGGCGATTTTATGAACGAATTAACCCAGAATCCATGGGGATTTCGCTTTGAAGTTACCTTGTTTCCGGCCTTGGTGCAAGGAGAATTGGCAGAGGCCTCGATGGTAAAAGCCTTGCACGAGGTAGCAAAACAAGCCGAAAATTTCGACGCCGTGGTCATTATTCGAGGGGGAGGATCGGTGGCCGATTTGGCCTGCTTTGATGGATACGAACTGGCTTATACCGTAACCGAAATGCTTTTGCCTGTAATAGCAGGGATAGGACACGATAGAGATGTTTCTGTGCTTGATATGGTGGCTGCTATTTCGTTAAAAACACCCACGGCTGTTGCACAGTTTTTGGTGCAAAAAATGGCAGATGTACACCAGCAAGTAATGGGCTATCAAGACCGATTAACAAAAGCCGTTCAGCAGCTGTTGCAGCGTCAAAATCAACGTTTGCAAACCATCGAAATGATTCTGCCCTTGAGTGCGCGTAGGTGCATTGAACGCAAGGATCATCGCTTGCAGTTGCTAGAACGTTCATTAGACCTTTTGTCGCCCCAAAATGTGCTTAAAAAAGGCTATACCATGACCCTGAAAAATGGTGCACTGGCATCGTTGCAAGATTTGCATACAGGCGACGAGATTACCACCGTCTTTCACAATGGCAGTGTGAAGTCTATTGTTGGATAGTTGAAAGTTTGAGCAAGCCGAGTGCAGAGTCAAACTTGTTTGAACTATGCCGAGGCGCCGCCAAACTTCATGAGGGCGCAGCCCGAATAATCGCGAAATCGTTAAATCGATTCACCGATTCGTCGATTCGTCGA
>JAEIGA010009443.1_pt1 | contig 14756 bp, 11 predicted proteins | sample 9270691 | NCBI WGS metagenome assembly JAEIGA01 (sample SAMN17057246, study PRJNA624740) | gut metagenome | biome: biome; isolation source: fecal sample | host: Bos grunniens | place: China: Xizang | collected 2019
CCGCCATTTTCAGAGAGTCTAAGTAACAACTTAGGCTCTCTTTGTTTATATTAACTCCTAAACTCCTAAACTGCACTTATATGGTGATGCTACCTAAGCTATACTAAAGCTATACTAAGGGTATACATAGAATCTCCAGATACAACCCTAAAGCTATACTAAGGGTATACGAAAGGTATAAGACAATATAGGTGTGACTAGTAACTAATCAGAAAAATTGCTAAAAATGAGATTCTCCCTTGCGTATATGATAAAAAAGTACTATCTTTGTAGCAAAAATAGACTGAAAATGTGCAAAATAGCAATCTAAAATAGATTGAGAACGTACTAAGTACTATTATATGAAACGCAAAACATACCAGCAAAAGCATGAAAATAAAAGGTATCATTATATTGTTATTTAGCGTGGTGGCTTCTGCACAAGCGCAGTATTTCACACATACAATAAACGCTAACATACGCACATTGCGCGTGCGAACGCTCCAAGAAGCTCTAGAACCAACAGGCATGGTAGAGCGTCCTTATCTGGTGCTGCCTGAAAATAGGATCATTGACGGTAGCGAAGAGGATAATACCCTGGAAATATCTTTCGATGAGTTGAGCCACGATGTACACCAATACTCCTATCGCGTAGTGCATTGCAATATGGACTGGCGCGAAAGCGACCTAAGTAGCTATGAATATATCAATGGCTACACCACAGCCGATGTCGTTGATTATGAACACTCTATCAATACCCAACAGGCATATACGCACTATAGACTGGAGTTTCCTAATGCCGACATGCAATTAAAAACAAGCGGAAACTATGTGCTACAAATATATGAGGATGGCGATCAAACGAATGTAGTAGCGCAAGTATGCTTCTGCGTCATAGAACCGACAGTAGGCATCATAGCTAATGTACGAGGCAACACTGACAAAGAATTTAATGGCAGATACCAGCAGGTAGATATTGATGTTCACACCCATGATATAGATATTCGCAATCCACAAGATATTAAATTAGTGGTTCGCCAAAATAACAGATGGGATAATCAAGCTATAATGACCAAACCCACCTTTGTAGAGCCAAGTCGCTTGCGCTATATCAATCAGACTGCATTGATTTTTGAAGGAGGAAATGAGTTTCGACACTTTGATAGTTACTCTGTCTATTATGCAGGAAATCATGTTGATGTGATGCGTTACGCGCAAGGCGAATACCATGCATTATTGGATATAGACGAACTTCGTGGCACCATGGGCAAAGGAGCAGGACGTGAAGGAACTCCCTATTTGACTGAGCCAGATGCTAACGGTCAATGGCTGATCAATTGCGAAAAGACTGATTATCCTGATACAGAGGCTGAATATGTGTGGGTACACTTCATGTTGCCTGTACAACAGCCAATTATGGATGGACATGTGTTTGTAGGAGGCGATCTATTTAACAACCAATATGCAGCTGGCAATCGTATGGACTATAACGCTGAAGAAAAATGCTACTATCTATATGCATATCTGAAGCAAGGAGGATATGACTATATGTACTACGTGTTGCGCGCAGATGGTGTGACCACGCTGCCGATAGAAGGCTCACATTGGCAAACAAGAAACGAATATACGATATACGTTTATTATCGTCCCTTCGGCGGAAGATACGACCAACTGGTCGGCTATCAGGTGCTATATTGACAAACTTACGATACAGTAGTAATTTTTTTGAAAAAAATACTACTTTTTGTTGCATATTTGCATTTTTTGTAGTAATTTTGCAGCGCAAAATCGAGCAATCGATTAGCAGACATATTATAAAAAGCGTTTATTAGCGCTTGTTTTGGCATATCGAAATCCGGAAAATTTCACAAACCCAAGACAAGAAGGCAGTAAACGCCCTTTGGGATATGTATATCCCGCCGCAGAGCATCCTTCGGGATTGCTCTGTTTGGTGGCTATCATATTCGGCGTGGGCGTTATTTGCTTATCCTTGTTTGTAGGGTCATTCCGGAACCTCGATATGGAGAATAAGCAAAGGTAAGGTTCCACGCTTTTTTTTGTACATATTAACGAGTAGTTAGGAGCCAACTACCCACAACAAATAAGCGTAGATTATGATAAACTCTACAAAATTGGGCCGTTGGGCTTCAAAATGTGCTTCTCCTAGCACAAGTAACAAGAATAGAAGTTTTCTGTTCTTAATTATGATGCTCCTAACTTTCAGCGCAGGAAATACATTCGCTGAAGGCAAGTGGGTAGAAACCGACATATGCAGTATAGTAGATGCACAAGAAGAGGTTACCGTGATTATCACGATGACTAAAGGTGGTAATACTTTCATTGCGATGGGCAGTAGAGCAGCTTCATCACCTACATCATATACACCTGAAAGTATTGAAGTCACCATAAATAACGGAATACTAGAAAGTACTCCTGAAGACAACATAAAATGGAATATAAAGAATTTTCAAACTGCATCCAATCACGCTGACGCTTATAACTCAATGAGCTTTGAAATCACACCTTATACAACTTCACACTCTGGCAAATTACTCATTAACAATAAAGAACCATTAGTAAAAACCTCTTCAAGTAGGGCTGCATTTTACATATATATATATAATAAAAAAACACTCCTTCGATACGACACTTCTGGTAACAACAACCGCATATTAAAATTATCTGATAATAATACATGGACGGCTATTAATGGTGGCGTAGACCAAACACTAAAAGTTTTCAAATATGTAGATGATTTAGATAACACACCTATTTATACTCGTGATGTACAACCTAATAATTTTGGAACTATCTGCTTGCCATATGGTTCGAGCACATTTACAGGTGCTAGTTTCTATGAAATCGCATGTAAAGATCTAGAAAATGGCAAACTAAAAGGCTTAACACTTGCTAGTGTTGACAAGTTAGAAGCTGGTATGCCATATATCTTCCAAGTGGATAACAACGCTAAACTAATCACAGTAACATACGACGAGGGCGAGGCATGTGAAAAAGCTGGCTATAAAAATGGATTGTATGGTACATTTACAAACGGAACACCAGTAGAAAGTGGAAACTATATCATCCATGAGGGTATAGCAATTGCTGAGTGCGAAAAAGATTGCTGGGTTGATGCCAATCGCGCTTATATTGTAATGAAGGAAGTACCAGAATCATATACAAAAATGCCAGGTCGTCGCTACATCGGAATGGGTGTACAAGGCGAGAACGAGGCTACTGGTCTTGATAATACCACAGCTCCAGAGGAACAAATCATAAAAGTGATTGAGAATGGTCAACTGATCATCATCCGCAATGGCGAAAAGTACAACGTACAAGGACAAAAATTATAAACAATTGAGATCATGAAAAAAATCTATATAGCGCCTCAAACAGAGGCAATCGAACTTATCGGCGATAATGCCATTATGGTTGGTAGCCCAACAGGAGGATATATTCCTACTTCGGATGAGACTGTAAGCGGTAAAGGTGGATTTTAATCCTACATAAATAGCCTTGATATGCTTCCTGCTTCAAACGAAGCATAATGGAACAAATAACAAAGAATCGTGCCAAGAGTGGTGCGATTTTTTGTTTGCCAGCTAATTCTCGCGGATCACTTGATAACCTGTAACGATGCTTGTAAACATCAACATCAGCACCAGACCATAAGATAGGATATAAACTCTCGGATATTAAAATTTAATAGTATAATTTAAGTTTAGTTTTTTACCAGTTATATTGTATTTTCTGCCGCAAAATTACAAAAAAAATACGCAAATACACAAAATTATTTGCATATTTCGCAAAAAAGCAGTACTTTTGTACCCGCTTTTGTGGCTAGTTCGCTAACACGCTGCCATTGTGGCTCAGTTGGTAGAGCAACGCATTCGTAATGCGTGGGTCGCCGGTTCGAGTCCGGCCAGTGGCTCAAAAAGAAAAAGGATACCCAATTCGAGTATCCTTTTTTCTTTTTATGCTTCGTCATCACTATCGTCGATGTAATAGTGGGTTTCATTCTCCTTTTTCTTTGTGAATTTATAGCGATAGTAATCAGCGTATTTGCTATATCTACCATATTTGCTACCATATCTTCTCTTACCATAGCCATAGCCATTTCCATAGCCATAACTACCGTAGCCATACCCGTAACCATATCCGTAGCCATAGCCATAACCGTAGCCATATCCCATATGTGAACGACTCAACTGAATATCCGATAGCACAAGGTTGATCTTATCTTTATGGTTGAGCGACAGGGCTTGCAGGGTTTGTTCGGCAAACTTCTTATTGGTTTCCATACAACGGATGATGAACAGCGTAATATCGGTTTGCTCAATCAAGGACAGAGCATCTGGCACCAGACCCACAGGGGAAGTATCCACGATAATATAATCATAGCGTTCGCGCAAAATTTGCATTAGTTCTACCAATTTATCGCTGCGCACCAATTCGCCTGGGTTAGGCGGAATAGTACCTGCAGGGATTACATCGAAGTCCAATTCGCTATGGCTGATGATAATATCTTCTAAGGTGCAATCACCAATCAAATAGTTCGTAATACCTACTTGTGCCTCAAGACCCAATTTATCGTGTACATTAGGCTTACGAATATCCATATCCAATAAGATTGTAGGGTGACCTGTCATAGCGTATTGAGAAGCTAAATTGGTGCTAATAAAGGTTTTACCATCACCCGATTGTGTAGAAGTAATCGTGATTGCAATGTTGCTCTTACGTTGTACAATAAACTCAATACGCAATCGGATACTTCGCATCATCTCAGCATATCCAGATCGAGGATATTTCTTGGCATGTAATGGATTTTGTGATTTTACGCGACGCAATGTACCAACCAACTTGAAATCTCCAAGTTTCTCAGCCTCTTTAGGATTGCGCACTTTATTGTTTAGTAACTCTGAGAGAATGAGAATAATCAATGGTATAACCAATCCAATAGCCATATAGGCTACCATATTTTTGCGTTTCTCTTTGCTATTCATGGAGCGCGTGGTACGTGCTCGATCCATGATTTCGCTATCAGGTGTGTTGCGAGCTTTCTGAATCTCTGCCTCAGCACGCTTCTGCAAGAAGAAGGTATAATAGTTATCATCAATGCGATAATTGCGCTCGATAGCTACCATTTGTAACTCTTTTTCTGGCAGATTTTGTATTTCACGTTCTACTTCGTACAAACGATTTGTGAGATCCTTCTTTTCAATATCCAATGAAGTCTTCATGGATTGTACTAGTTCCGCAATGGCAGTCTTTACGTTGTTGATATCATTGGTATACTTCGCGTAATATACATTGCGCTCACTCAGTTCGCCACGTTGAATATGCAGGTCATTTAACTGTTGTATCAATGTCATCAACATAGGCTCATTGACTCCTACAGATACAGGAGCAACCACAGTTCCTTGATCTATTTTTTGCTCAAGGTAATTAGTTAGATAATTTAGGTATGTTTCTTTGAGGCGTAACGCCATTTTTTGTTGATCGTATTGGTTAACTTTTGCCATGAGACCACCCGCGTAGGAAGAAACGTCAACAAACTTATTCTCTTGGCGAAAATCAGTCATTGCACTTTCGCTTTGGCTAAGACTTACCTGCAATACACCCAATTGTTGATTAATAAATTCAATGGTTTTATCAGCTACCATGTTTTTGCGCTCAACGCTATGCAAGAGGTATATTTCTGACAGTTTGTTGATGAAGTCGCGGTCGCGCTCGGGTGTTACACCTACCAATTGGATACCCAAAATGGTACTTCTATCTGTTACGAAGTTCAGTTGAAGACGACTAGAGAATTCATTGGTCAGTCCATCACGACTACGGAAGCGGAAAAATAGATGTTGTCCAGGATGCATCATCAATTCTGTAGGTAGGATAGTGGCTGTGAAAAGAGGCGTCTGCAATTCTTCGCCATATCGAACTGTATATGCGAACTTCAAATCGTCGTGATCATCTATGGTAATCAATAGCGAACCGTCTTCTTGTGCAGTACACTTGAATAGGAAATTATACGCCATAGGATCTAAGCGCGAGTACTCTATTTCAATAGGTGTGTTGCGATAGATGTTGCGCGTTTTGAATCGTCCCTTGGTGATATACTCCACATTCATAAATGGCAGGGAATCTACGGTGCGAGAAATGAGGTCGTAGCTACCCAAAATAATCAATTGGTTATTGACATTGCGATAGCCAGCCTCCATACCAAATCCCTGCATGAGCGCAGATGAACCATAGCCGCCACCCGATGACTCTTGGATAATCATCGTGCCTGTAGTCAGGTAGGTTTCCATGACCTTTCGGTTTTTCAAGTAGGCCAATGAAAAAGCGATAATTCCCGCAATCACAAACAGATACCAGTGGTTGATGATTCGAAATACCCATTCTATTATATCAATACCCGAACTCTCCTCTTCAATCAAAGGGGCTTGCTGGATAATTTGAGTTTGCTGCGTTGCTTGTTGCTGCAATACTTGTTCTTCTTGTGTCATATCTAATGTTCTTTGTTTCGTGGTTAATATACAACTCCAGGGATATAGTTCAGCACTGTAATGAGCAGAGATACAGAACTAGTGATCAATCCCAAAAATCCGCTATAGCTTGCTTGTTTATAAAAACTTCCTTTGTCTCGACTGACATAAATAAGGTCGTTTGGATATACGTAGTAGTATTTGGAGTCAATAATGGAATTTGTACGTATGTCAAATTCTAAGACTTCGGGTTCGTTGTTTCCGTGTGGACGGATGATGCGAACGTGTCGACGGTCACCAGAGTTCATCAGGTCTCCAGTCATGGCTAGTGCTTGAAAGATGGTCATGCGTTCTTTGTAGATGGAGTAGGTGCCTGAATTAGCATCACCAAGTACGGTGAACTGTTTGTTGTACATCGCTACTTTTACATCGGCATCAGGTATAATTTCTCGCATGGCTTTGCGAAGGGTATCTTGTGCTTCTAATTCGGTCAGACCTTCTAACTTGATTGGAGCTAGGAATGGGATATCCACTGTACCGTCAGAATAAATACGATATGAATTAGCGTACTGCCCGCTTGCAGAATTGTTGGCAGAAAGTGTTTTTGCAATAGTCTCATCCATTGTAATAACACGATAAATCACTTCATCATTTACCTGCAAACGATACGGTTCATATGGAACAGAATCATATTGTGGCAAATCTTCTCGCTCTTGCAAGATACCCACTTGGCGGTATCCATAACAACCCGTGAAGAGTGTTACTATGCCAAGTATTACAACTATATGTATTGTATTATATATTTTTTTCATACCTTTTCTTGTAGTCATGCTTAAGCGATTAATTACTTTGTATTGGTACGTTCTACGGCATTGATAGTTCTTACAACCAAACCATAGACAAAACCACCGAATGCCAGCGTAGTCGCTACAACACTAATAGACGTTGTTACAGAATTTACACCAAAACTTTGTCCCTTTATGCGTTGAATATAGATGACATCATTAGGCTCGATGTAATAAAATTCAGAATTGATAATATCTTTGGAGCGTACATCGAACTCTTTTACCTGTGTGATCCCTTCTTTTTCTCGAACTATACGCACTTTGCTTCTATCGCCAAAATCGCCGATATCACCAGCCATAGCAAGTGCCTCAAAAATAGTAACTTTTTCTTTTTGAATATTGAATGTACCGCTACCTCTATCGCTGATTACGCTGAATGAGCGACGTACAATATTTACTTCTACTGACATCATCTTGTAATCGCCATATCCTTTGATAAAACTGCTTAACTCATCTTCAAGGTGGCGTTTCACTTCTCGCGTGGTTTTTCCACGAACGGGGATATGTCCTACCATAGGAAAATCAATTGTACCATCGTCTTGAACCAGATAAGTATAAAGGTCATAGCCCCCACCGCCACCCATACTCTGGCGCATGTGGGCGCTTGAGACACCTCCACCAGATGCATTGAACATCTTGTCGACGCGCTCATCAACCGAATAGACGTAGATATACAGGCGATCACCTATTCGCAATTCATAATCCTCATACGATAATGTATCCGCATAATGAGGGATCTTATTCTTGCCTGGTTCTTGCATCAGATTGACGCGCTTGCTTGTTACACAAGACGCCATCAATAGGGGCAATAGCAATATTAATAATCTATTATAATTCATAGCGATAAATTCAAAATTCTTAAGTCACTATCTTTTTTCGTCCCATCCAAATGGGTGTGATGCCAGTGGCAATTTTGCTAATGGATGATAGTCACCAATTAATCCAATAGGATTAGCGTGGCGTATTTCGCTCACAATTTCAATACTTGGTCTTGCCTCAGAAATACGGAATCCATTGCCCGATAAAATTTGGCGATAACTTTCGGTATGCAGTTCGGTAAAACCTTGACTAAACTCAAATTCCTGGCCATCAATAGACAAGGTGCGGAATGTCTTTTTCTCTCCTTCTACTGCATTTGCAGGTAGGCATGCTGCATTGATACTTAGGAAATAGCGTACGCGCGCTCTCTTAAGCTGTAGAAAGCCTGCTACGCGATCAAATGACATGACATGCACAATATTCTGCTCTACAGGACCAAAAATCCATTGTAACATATCGTAGAAGTGCACACCAATATTTGTAGCTATACCACCAGCTTTATGGATGTCGCCTTTCCAAGAACTATAATACCATTTGCCTCGACTAGTAATGTAGGTAAGATCCACATCGTAGATTTTGTCTTTAGGCCCTTGTTCTACTTTCTTTTTCAGTTCAGCAATGCGCTCATGCAGACGCAATTGTAGAATGGTGTAGGCATTACAACCAGTCTCTTGTTCTAATTCTACAAGGTTATCAATGTTATATGGATTAAGCACCAATGGTTTTTCGCATATTACATTGCATCCCAGACGTAATCCGTAGCGGATAAAGGCATCGTGTGTATAATTAGGCGTACAAATACTCATCCAAGATAGAGGGTTATCTGTGCGCATTTGCTTGGAGCAAAAACGATCGAATTGTTCGTGCTCTGTGAAAAATGAACAATTAGGAAAACTTGAATCTAATCGTCCTACGGAGTCAAATTTATCGTAAGCTACCATCAAATTATTACCTGTATCGCTGATAGCTTTAATATGTCGTGGGGCAATATAGCCTGCCGCACCAATGAGAGCGAATTGTTTTGTTGAATGGTTATTGTTAAACATATCAATAAGTGTGTTATTTGTATGTTCTTATTTTTGCATACTCTTGCCGCTGCAAAGGTACTGCTTTTTTTTGAAATATACAAATAATTCACACATAATAATTGAAATTATTAAAATCGTCAAAATATATTTGCGCCTATTAGTGGGATTTGCATATTTATATTTTTTTTTGTACCTTTGCACACGATTTATAAAATAGCAAAATGATGAATTTTACGCATCTACATGTTCACTCGCATTACTCCGTACTGGACGGCATGAGCAAGGTTTCTGACCTTGTTGATAAGTGTATACGTACAGGTATGTCTGCTATTGCGCTGACGGATCACGGGAATATGTATGGTATCAAAGAATTTTTGGATTATACAAAGAAAACCAATAGCCAACTCAAGTCTCTAGCAGAGGAGAAGGGTGAAGTATTCACTCCTTTTAAACCTATTGTAGGTATTGAGGCATACTGTGCTCGACGTGGTCGGCTTATGCAAGATAAGGACTATAAAGTGACCACAGGTGAGGGGAAAACGCAAGTTGTAGATATGAGTGGTTGGCACCTAATTTTGCTAGCCAAAAATAAAATTGGTTATCAGAATCTTTGCCGATTGACCAGCCTAAGTTTTATAGATGGCTTTTATCGTACTGCACGCATTGATAAGGAGTTATTGGAGGAATGTAAAGAGGGTATTATTTGCTGCTCAGCATGTTTGGGTGGTGAGTTGCCACAAAAGATATTGTCCGCCATATATAGCAATGCTCAGTATGAAAATGACGAGGAGCGTTTTGCCGAAGCAGAGGCTACTATTGAGTGGTTTAAGGGAGTCTTTGGGGATGATTACTATATCGAATTACAGCGTCATCAGACCGATAAGCCACGTGCAGATCAACGCACTTATCAGGTGCAGAAAATGGTCAACGAAGTGCTAGTTAATTTAGCGCGCAAACATGATGTAAAGATTATTGCCACTAATGATGTTCATTTTGTGGAAGAAGATCATGCTGAGGCACATGATCGACTGATATGCTTGAGTACTAACCACTTTGTGGATGAAGAAGACCGCATGCACTATACCAAGCAAGAGTGGCTCAAAACACCTCAAGAGATGGCTGAGATCTTTGCAGACTTACCTGAGGCTATAAGCAATACGCAAGAGATTGTGGACAAAGTAGAAACCTATTTTATTGACTCGGGACCTATTATGCCAAAATTTCCTATTCCAGAGGATTTTGGTACAGAGGAAACATATCGTGCTAAGTTCACAGAGCAGGATCTCTTTGAGGAGTTTACTCGTGATGAGCATGGTAAGGTAGTGCTTAGTCAAGCAGAGGCTGAGAAAAAGATAAAAACATTAGGTGGATACGATCGCCTTTATCGTATCAAATTAGAGGCGGATTATCTACGCCATCTTACCTATATAGGTGCGCATCAACGCTATGGTGAGACTTTGACCGATGAGCAAGAGGAGCGTATTAATTTTGAGTTGCACATCATGAAGACCATGGGTTTTCCTGGTTACTTTCTTATTGTGATGGACTTCATCCGTGCGGCTCGCGAGGAATTGGGTGTGAGCGTAGGTCCTGGTCGTGGTAGTGCCGCAGGTTCGGTAGTAGCTTACTGCTTGCGTATCACGGATTTAGATCCCCTAGAGTACGATTTGCTGTTTGAGCGTTTTCTTAATCCTGATCGTATTTCTCTCCCCGATATTGATACTGACTTTGATGATGCGGGACGCGGCAAGGTGCTTGAATGGGTGACCGAGAAATATGGTAAAACTCGTGTAGCACACATTATTACCTATGGTGCAATGGCCGCAAAGTCTGCAATCGCTGATGTGGGACGTGTTCAGCGTGTTCCACTCTCGCGTGTGAATGAGATAAAAGGATACATACCTGAAAAAAGTTTTCCAGACAATATCAAGGACGAGAAGGGCAAATCGCCTAAGGTGAACCTGAAGAACTGCTATAAGTATGTAGCAGAGCTCAAGGCCCTAGTCAGTGGTGGCGAACCAGAGATTGCCTCTATGCTTAACTATGCTCAGCAGCTAGAGAATACCGTTCGCCAAGTGGGTATTCATGCCTGTGGTGTGATTATTGGCGCAGACGATTTAACGAAGTATGCACCGCTGAGTACGGTAGAAGATAAGGAGTCTAAGCAGCGTATTCTCGTTACTCAATACGATGGGCACGTGGTGGAGAATGTAGGACTAATCAAGATGGACTTCTTAGGACTTAAGACGCTGACTATCATTAAAGAATGTCTTAAGAACATCAAGAAACGTCATGGTATAGATATCGATATTGACCATATTTCTAAAGAGGATCCTGAGACCTATCGCCTTTTCCAAGAGGGACGAACGATAGGTGTTTTCCAATTTGAGTCCGCAGGCATGCGTAAATATATGAAGGAACTCAAGCCTACCGTTATGGGTGACCTTATTGCTATGAACGCGCTCTATCGTCCAGGTCCGATGGATTATATTCCACAGTTTATCAAGCGTAAACATGGTTTAGAGCCAGTGACTTACGATATTCCTATCATGGAGAAGTACCTCAAGGATACGTATGGCGTGACGGTGTATCAAGAGCAGGTGATGCTTCTCTCGCGTCTGCTGGCTAACTTTACCCGCGGCGAGAGCGACCAACTGCGTAAGGCTATGGGTAAGAAAATCATGAAGATGCTGGAGGAGTTGAAACCTAAGTTTATCAATGGTGGTAAAGCGAATGGCCATGATCCGAAAGTGTTGGAGAAGATTTGGGCAGACTGGGAGAAGTTTGCTTCGTATGCCTTTAATAAATCACACGCGGCTTGCTACTCATGGGTGGCCTATCAAACAGCCTATTTGAAAGCCCATTACCCAGCCGAATTCATGGCGGCCAACTTGACAGTGGCGAAGGATGACATCAAGGATGTTACCAAGTTTATGGATGAGTGTAAGGCCATGCGTATGTCGGTATTAGCGCCTGATGTGAACGAATCTGGATTAAACTTTACGGTGACTCCACAAGGTGATGTACGCTTTGGCTTAGGCGGAGTGAAAGGTATAGGTGAGGGAGCTGTAGAGGCTATTATATCAGAGCGCGAAAAGAACGGCAAGTACAAAGATATCTTTGACTTTGTGCAGCGTGTTAATTTACAAGCGTGCAATAAGAAAACCATTGAAAGTCTAGCTTTGGCAGGAGGATTTGATTGCTTTGACGGTATTTATCGTGAGCAATTGTTGAGCACGAATGCAAAGGGTGAGAATATATTAGATGTGCTTATTCGTTTTGGTAATAAATACCAGCAAGAGCAAACGGAAAATAGTTTGTCGTTGTTTGGCGATCTAGGTTCAGGTGGTGGTATCGATATTCAATTGCCAGAATTACCACAAGTACCTCGATGGTCAGCTATTGAACGACTTAATAAAGAGAAAAGTCTGATAGGTATATTTCTATCAGCCCATCCATTAGATGATTGGGAGTTTGAGGTTACTAATGTATGTACTATTACGGCTGCCGAACTTACGCAGTTTGATGCATGGCGTAAACCTGAAGCGCGTGCAGCTGCTAATACCTCGGAGGCTCAAGATGAAGGTGTTGATTCCGAAGGAGACGAGGAAAAAGAAAAGATAGCTCCTGCTCAATGGATTATGCAACATGAGAATCGCCCATTATTCTTTGGTGGTATCGTTGTAGAAGCTGAAGATGCAACTTCACGGAAGGGTAATCCGTATGGCAAATATACCATAGAGGACTATTCTGGTAGTTTCCAATTTACGCTATTCGGAGAGGCGTATAAGCAGTATGCTAGTCTGCTTAAACCCAATGTTTATGTATTCTTGACGGGTGTTATTCAACAGTATGGTAGTAACCAAAAATGGTTTCACCCTAAACCATCTACAGAAGCTGAGTACGAGTTGGCTATACAGCAAGTGGATTTAATGAGTGATGCACAAAAACACATTAAGCAAATCACTATTCATTTGCCTATTGAGAACATCCAACCAGCACTCATTGATGAACTATCGGAGTGGTGTGAAACGCACAAAGGAAACATCCCGTTGCATTTGCGTGTGTTTGATATGATTAAACAAAATGTCATCACTCTTGTTGCTCCTCCTGTTCACATGGATAAGAATTTCTTCCATTGGATAAAAACTCAGGAGAATGACGATGTATTTACTCTTAATGTACAATAACAATCAAATATAATGCCTTATGAAAAAAATGATTTGTATCCTTTGTCTTGTAAGCACGATTGCTACAAGCTGTGTTAATTCGCCAATTCTTATCGGTCATCGTGGTAGTCTTCTTGGTGTTGAGAATACGGAAGAAGCGTTTATCAACGGTGCTAAACACTATGGCTATCAGGGATTGGAATGTGATGTCAAGACTACCAAGGATGGTCAATGCGTTTGCTGGCATGACAATGATTTGAAACGTGGCGGTTGGGATTCGGTATTTATCGCTGAAACCACATTGGATAGTCTGCTCACGCTCACCCTAATCCAAACGCGTAAGGATGTGACCTATACTGCTACTATCTGCACCGTAGATCGTTATTTGGAGATCTGCAAGGAGTACAACGTATTCCCTGTGGTAGAACTCAAATGGGCGACGGGTATCAACAACAACGATATGTCACTCTTCCCATCGCTCTATGCACTCATTGAGAAGCACGGATTGGTAGAGGAGGCTGTGATTCTCACTTCTATGCGCCAATCATTGGAGTATATCCGCACGAATTATCCACAACTGCAATGCCAATACCTGCGCCAGACGGTAAAGGACGAGGACGTGCAATGGTGCCACGATTGGAAGGCTAATATCAGCATTCAACACGCTAATATCAACAAGGCATTGGTAAAGCAATGCGATTCATTGGGTGTACAAGTAGCCGCTTGGACAGTCAATAACGATAGCATCTATAACCGCTTGGTAGATTTGGGTTGCGACTTTGTAACTACGGATTATTTGGAAGTGAAGTAGGTTATTGGTGTAGAGCGTAAGGTATAAAGGCACGAAATATGAAAAAGACGAGGGTGTCCTCGTCTTTTTCTATATCTTGCCTATAGCCAATAGGCGTTTACGCCGTCCTATAGCGAAGCGTCCCATAGCGCATAAAGTGGGCGTCCAGAACGCCTGCGGCGTTAATAAGCATTCATTTGCTCTTTCACAGTAGCTGTGATCATGTCAGCAAACTCTTGAACGGTCATTTGACCCTTCTCCTCTGCGCCTTGTTGGCGAACAGAAACAAGTCCAAGTTCAGCCTCTTTCTCACCTACGATGAGCATGTATGGGATACGCTTCAACTCGTTGTCGCGAATCTTACGTCCGAGCTTCTCGTTGCGGTCATCCACGATGCAGCGTACATCTTGTGCCTCAAGCATCTCTTTCACTTTGTGTGCATACTCGTTGCTCTTCTCAGAGATAGGCAATACAACTGCTTGGTCTGGAGTTAACCACAATGGGAACTTACCTGCAGTATGCTCGATGAGCACAGCTACGAAGCGCTCCATAGAGCCGAATGGCGCACGGTGAATCATCACAGGGCGGTGCTTTTGGTTATCCTCGCCTACATACTCCAACTCAAAGCGCTCTGGCAAGTTGTA
>JAEIGA010009444.1_pt1 | contig 14756 bp, 17 predicted proteins | sample 9270691 | NCBI WGS metagenome assembly JAEIGA01 (sample SAMN17057246, study PRJNA624740) | gut metagenome | biome: biome; isolation source: fecal sample | host: Bos grunniens | place: China: Xizang | collected 2019
CCATTCAAAACATAAAAAGGAGTTCCTCGCTTTCCACAAGAACCCTTATCACAGTTGATACAAGCGTCTGTTATTAGTGGAACTACTAAAACTTGATTTTCTTCTATTTTTACGATTTGAACCTTTTCAAACATCTTACTTTCCTCTTTTTTTAGAAATACCCTTCATTTTGGTTTCACATTCTTTTGCACCAACTGTATTTCCAAGTTCCAAATAAGTATCTCGAAGATTATACAATGCGTCATAATAATGAGGACAAATGCACAATGCACATTCAAAGGCTTCTGCTGCTTCTGTAAAAGAATTTTCGGAAAAATGATAAACTCCCACATTATTCCAAATATGAGGATTATCCGGGTTTATTTCCAAGGCCCTATTCGCCCAAACAAAGGCTTCTGTTGTATTTCCCTCTGCATAACAAACTAAAGAAAGGGTTTCAAGATATTCCACATTTTCAGGTTCCAACTTATGAGCCTGAAACAAAGCATTTTTTGAAGCTTCCAAATCCCCAGAATCCCGATAAGTGATTCCAAGATTGTACCACAAAAGAGAGTTTTTCTTTTCTATATGAATTGCACTTAAAAAACAAGCCACAGCATCTTTATAATTTCCTCTAGAAGACAAATCTATTGCTTGTTCATTTAATTGTACTGCCTGTTTATCCATTTTTCTCCCAAGAAGAAGTACAAACTCCTTCTATTTAAATTATAGCAACATTGAAGTAAAAAGTTCAGAAATCAACAAACTAATTTCACTATTTTGATATTTTGACTTTAAACTTTCACAAGAGCCTTCTATCAATTCCTTGCTAATTGATTTTGCCTTTTCAATTGCTCCAGAACTTTCCAAAAGTTTTATACATTCTTCCACAGCAGGTGAATCAGCACCTTCCCTTGCAGCCCTTTCAAAACAATCAACAAGTTTTTCCAAATCTTCTGGCTTTGATTCCACGTGAAGAATAACTGGTAAACTTTTTTTACCTTCCACCACATCATCTCCCCGTTTTTTGCCCTTGTTTCCTGTTGTTAAGTTTATAACATCATCTAGCACTTGAAAGCCAATTCCAATTTTTCGGGCAATTTCTGCTACTTCACAGGCTTCCTCTTCTGTTGCGCCACCACAAATCATTCCAACCTTTGCAGAAAGACTTGCCAAAGTTCCAGTTTTTAATCCCACCATTGTCATATATTCAGTTTTTGAAGGAATATATGTTTTATCCTTGTGCCAGTTTATATCCATAGATTGCCCAAGGTGAAGGCGACGAAGTTCTGTCATAAAAGTGCGATACAAGTGCAATTTTAAGTCAGATGAAATATCTAATTGTTCAAGACTTTCTGTGGCTGCAAAATAAAGCCAACTTCCAGCATTTATGGCCACGTCCACTCCATAAGTGATATGGGCAGCAGGTTTTCCGCGGCGAGTATCAGCACCATCTTCAATATCATCATGAATTAAACTTGCAGTATGAACGAATTCCACAAGAGGAACCAAATCGTATGCAATTTTTAAGTCATTTTTATTTGAAAGTATCATTTCTGCACAGAGAACTTGAAGAAGGGGTCTCCATCGTTTTCCCCCAAGGGATAAAAGCTCACGACATGGCTTAACAAGTTTTTCAATTTCCTTTTGTGGAAATTCTTGATTTGGAGCAGTGTTAAAAATCCCCCATTGCCAATCTGATAAGAAATTTTCTGGCAATTTTTTTGTTAAAACATCTTCAATTTTTTCTAATCTTTGTGTAAATTGTTCTTTCATAGCATTAAAATTATAACACTTATTGCCGATAATGAGAATATATGAATAGTTACGAAAAACCAGACTTTTGGAGCCAAAAAGCTTTCAAAGAAGGCTATCCTGCTCGCTCCGTTTATAAATTGCAAGAAATAGATAAAAAATTTGGCATGTTAAAAAAGGGCTTTAAAGTTCTTGATTTGGGAGCAGCGCCTGGCTCTTGGACAGTTTTTGCACTTCGCACCCTTGATGGCACAGGCCACGTTACATCAATTGATATTAATCCTCTTTCAAAAGATGTTAAAAGCGATAACTTGACATTTTTCCAAGGTGACTTGTACGATAAAGAGATACGAAAAAAAGCTTTGGAACTTGGTCCTTACGATTCTGTAATTTGCGATGCAGCACCAAAAACCACAGGAAATAAAGTTGTTGACCAAGCAGGATCTTCTGGTCTTGTGGAATTGGCAATTTTTTATGCAGAACAAATGCTAAAACCCGGTGGAAACTTTGTTGTAAAGATTTTCCAAGGTGGCGACCAACAAGCATTTCTCAAAAAAATGAGAGAAATCTTTGTTCAAGCAAAGGGATTTAAGCCAGAAGCCTGTCGTACTGAAAGTTTTGAAACTTACCTTGTGGGAATAAATAAAAAATGAAAAAAACTTTGATTTTACTTAGCCTAACTATTTTTTCTCTTTTTCTATTTTCTTGTGAAAATAATTTTGGTTCTAAAGAAAATTTTATCGAACCAAAACCCATTGCAAACAATGATATTAGCCAAATAACATTTAAAAATCTTCGTAAATCAAAAACTGTAGATATTTCTGGTGTTGGTGGCTTTGAAAGCTCTTCTGAAGCAGTTGCAATTCAAGCTCCAGAAAATATGCTTTCAGAAGATTCTAAAGAAACTTATCCAACTCTTTCCTATTCTGTTTACCGTGTAAAATCAGGAGATATGGTTGGAATCCTTGCAGAAAATTTTGGTATCACCCAAGACACAATTATTAGTGTAAACAATATTCGTCAAACACGAACCATTCATCCTGGAGATTATTTTAGAATCCCAAATATTCCTGGAATTATTTACACTGTTCGAGAAGATGGTGAAACCATAGAAAAAATCACAAAAGAATATGAAGTTAGTGCAGAAAAATGTGCCTTCGTGAATGAAACTGACATTTCAAAAGCTTTAACAGCCGGAACTACACTTTTCATTCCAGATGCAGAACTTGATTGGGTAACACGTCAAGAAATCAACGGAGACTTGTTCAAACGTCCAATCAAAGCTTGGTATTATATTTCTTCTTATTTTGGTTGGAGAAACAGCCCATTTACAGGACAAAGAAGTTATCACAGTGGAATTGATATGGCTTGTTCAACAGGTACAAGCATTTATGCAGCCCTTGCTGGAACAGTTACAACAGCAGGATGGAGTGATACTTACGGGAACTACGTAATTGTTCGCCACCACTCAGGATATAAAACTTTGTATGCTCATATGAGCAAAATCAACGTAAGCGTTGGCCAGTACGTTACCACATCTTCTATCATCGGAAAAGTTGGTAGCACAGGTTTAAGTACCGGTCCTCACCTACACTTTACAGTTTATAAAAACGGAGTTGCTGTAAATCCACAATCCTTGTGGAACTGATTTAGCTCAAAAGCCCATAAACACAAAAAGCCAGAGTTTGTCTAAAATGCACAAACTCTGGCTTTTTTTCTAGCTTTTATTTATCTGTATCTATGCCACAGACCCCTTTGGCTTTGTATCAAACAACTTCACAAAGAAGTCCAAATTACTTCCCACAAACAAAGCACAGTAAACACAAACAATTCCTGCAAAACACAAATAAAATGGCACAACCATAACTGTAGTGTTTAGGGAAACAGTTTGAATTCCATAAAACAGCATTGCCACAAGCATAATAATTCCAATAATTATCCAGTGAGCAAGACTAACATGTTTTATTTTTTCAGAGTTTTCATCTGGTTTTTGATTAATTTTTGCCATAATTGCCAACAACTCTTCATTGTCTAAAGGAAGAGTTGCTTTTAAAGGCTTTGCAGAGGCTTTTTCTGCCAAGGAACACAAACGCACCTGTGTTCTACATTCTTTACAAGCAAGTAAGTGTAATGTAATTTTAAAAGGGATTTTTTGATTTTTATCAAGAAGAAGAAAATCATCCATTATTTTATCACATTTACTATTTTTCATAAAATTGCCTCCAATTTTGCTTTCATCAATTTTTTTGCACGAAAAATATGAGATTTTACAGTGTTAAGTGGCAAATCCAACATTTCACTGATATCCCCATAGGAAAAATCGTAAAAAAAGTATAAATCAAGACAAACGGCAAACTTTTTGGGAATTTCTGTTAAAACTTCTTGTACAGCCTCAATGGTAATTTTCCGAAGTTGCTTTTCTTCTGGATTAAGCCCTGTATCTTCAACTTCAAAATCTTCACTCAAAGGCAAATACTCTTTTGCTCTTTTTACAGAATTTATTGCTGTATTATAAGCAATTCGCATAAGCCAAGTTGAAAACTGAGCATCAAAACGAAAACTATCCAAACTTGTATACACTTTTATGAATACATCTTGGACGAAATCTTCAGTATCCGTAATATTTTTGAAAAAACTCAGTCCCAAAGATTTTACTTTTAATTGATACCTGCTCACCAACAAAGAGAAAGCTCTGGAATTTCCTTTTTTAACTTCAGAAATCAGTTTTTTGTCTGAAATCTCGTCTTTACTATGCATTCTCTACATTAGATAGAGGGTAGTACTTGTAAAAAATTAACAAACAAATACCCAAAGCTAAAGGAATAAGTCCGCCTAAAACTTGATATGAAAGACCATTCATTAAGGCAAAAAACAATGTTAAAACAAGACCAACGCCTGTAAGCAATATTCCAAGTAGTAAGGAAAAAATCTTTAAATTGAATTTTGAAGGTTTATAGTTTCCTGTTTTTACTTGTAAAGAAATTTGTCTGTGTCTCCACAATAAATAGAAAAATACTAAAATCCCCCCAATAACAATTCCAACTATTGGAACGATTGCTAAAATAACTTGAGCAGCCACTGGTGCAGTTTCCATTTTTACTCCTGTTTTGCAAAGCAATTTTTGCCTTTTTTGTCTTTCATTATTTAGACAGAGATTTACAAAAAAAGTTGCATTTTATATATCAAATTAATCAAAAAACACTAGATTCTCAAAATATAGTTCTTGAATTTTGTTTAACACAAGTTTTTCGTTGATTTTTTGCAACAAGATATCTTTTAACTTACTTTCTCCGATTTTTTTTAATTCTTCATAAGTAAAGTCATAAAAAAAAGTTGCAATTTCTGATTTTATGCTTTCATTTTTTACAGAAATTTCTTCATAAAACTCATAGTCATTTTTATCAAAAGGAAAATATACACTTACAACAATAGGAATTCCATCCTTTGAAGATGTACGAATTTTTCCTATTTTGTTATACATTTCAAGAGAATCAAAAGTTATAGCTTCCTGATTTTCAATTTGGTTTTCTTTTTTCTTCGAATCAACAAAAAGATTTCTTACAAAAACCAAGAAAGTTCCCAAAATAATCACAAGAAGAATTGCTAAAATGCAATAGGATAAAATCTTATTTATCGATACCTTTTTTTTCATCTTTTTGACTTTTAAAATTCCGTAAAAGCTTCTGGATGTTCAATTCTCTCTTTATCAATTTCTAGAATTTCCTTATTCAAAAAGAAAGATAAAATTGTTCTTAAAAGCACTATGCCACCAAGAACAATCAATTCTTCTATCCCAGGTTCTAGAATAGTTTTGATAACATCCGCTGCAATCAATAATTCCAAACTTAATAAAAGATATGTTCCCAAATCTGCACGAATAACACGAACTCGCAAAATGGAATATTTATTTTTAAATCGCAAAAACTCAGTTTTTAATAGCGCAATTAGTGCAATAATAACACCATAAATAACAACAGCCACACTGATTATACTAATAATCATTTCAACGTAAATAAATGCTTCCATAGATTGTTTCCTAAAATTCAAGTTTACAAGATTATAAATCTTTTTCTGGAATGAGTCCCGGAACTACAAAATTTTCTGGAATTTTAGAAGGTCTACCTTCTGTTGTAACACAAGCCCAAGAAACTGTGGCTTCTGCACAAACTGTTCCATCTTTTTTTGAAATCACCTGTTTAAACTCACCAGATACCTTTCCTAGTTTAACAGATTCTGTACTAACTTCAAGTACATCATCAAGAAAAGCAGAGGCTTTGTAGTAAATATCAATATGTGTAACATAAAGATAATAACCAGCTTCCACAATTCCCTTATAATCAAAATTTATAGAATGTAAATATTCCATTCTTCCATATTCAAGATAATTCAAATAAACTGAATTATTCACGTGATTATAAGAATCACATTCATAAGAACGAACTTTTAGTTCAGCTACACATTTCATTCCGACATAATACACTTTATCTGTCAAATATTTCAAGTAGAAAATAGAATGACGATAAAAAAACTATTAAACCCTTGAAAAACCATTTTTTTAATGATAGTTTTATTTTAATGATTATAAGACGATTTCAAAAATATCAAAGTATTTTAATTTTTCTAGGGATTTTATGTTTCACAAATACTATATCCTGTTCCCTAAATTATGAAACCAATAGCAAATTCGATTCTCAATCTCCAGAGTTTGTTTTTACAAATCCCACATACGTAAGAATTGATGAAGGAAAACAAAATCTAAGAATAAATGCTGATATAATCGAACAATATACTTTTGAAGATACTTTGTATGCTAAAAATATTGATTTTAGCATTTTTAACAAATCAGAAGAAAAAACAGCAGAAGGAAAAGGAAAATTACTTTCTGCAAATTTGACCACAGGACTTTATTATCTTTTTGATGATATTACCGTTAAAAGCTATGATAGAAATCTTATTATTCAATGTTCTAGCTTAAAATGGAATAATAAATCAGAGCAACTTACAACAAATATTGAAAACATAAAAGATTCCAAAGTTTCTATTGTGTCTGAAGATGAAACAAAGATTTCCATGAAAGGCTATGGATTTTCTGCAAGTGGCTTTGATAATTCCTTTATTTTCACAGGAGAAGTTTCAGGTGAAATTACAACAAAAGACTAAGATATTTTTATTTCTTTTTATTTTTATGATTTTCACATCAAATTTGTTTTCGGGAACCATAAATTTTAAAGCCAATTCAATGTCAGGTTCCATTGGAGAAAATAACACAACCACAAAATTATCTGGAAAAGCCTGGATTGAAAACGAAGACCTTGAACTTTCCGCCGATGAAATAATTCTCTCTGGAGATAATTATGATTTTATAGTAGCCACCGGAAATGTTAAAGGAAAATACAAAACTTCAGATTTTTCCTTTTCATGCAATACTTTAGAATACAATCAAAACACAGGAATTGTGCTACTAAAAGAAAAAGTAACCATCACGGATACAGAAAACGAACTCACTGCCACAGCAAGTATTGTGGAATATGATAAAAATCTTGAAGTTTCCACAATGCAAATAAATGTGGTTATCAATCATAAAGACTCAGTTTGCACAGGAACCTTGGCAATCTACAAAAAAAATGAACAAATTCTAGATTTATCGGGAAATCCCAAAATCGTTCGGGATAGTGATACCTTCACAGCCCAAGATATTACATTAAATATGGAAACAGAAGAAATCACCCTTGATGGAAAGGTCAGAGGCTCTGTAACAGAAAAAAAAGAAACAGAAGATTCAAATCCAAAGGAAAAAAAATGAGTGACCTAATTGTTAAAGATCTTTATAAAAATTTTGGAAAAAAACAGGTTGTTCGAGGGGTGGATTTTTCCATGTCCACCGGTGAAGTTTTAGGACTCCTTGGTCCAAACGGTGCTGGAAAAACCACAACTTTTTATATGATTGTAGGATTTTATCGTCCAAATAATGGAAATGTTTTTATTGACGAAGTAAATATTACAAAACTTCCAATGTATAAACGTGCAAAACTCGGTATTTCTTACCTTCCTCAGGAACCTTCAGTTTTTAAAAAACTCACAGTTGAAGAAAATATTTGGGCAGTTTTAGAAAATCGTCCTGATTTAACAAAAAAGCAGCGAAAGGAAAAACTAGATTCACTTTTAGAAGAATTTTCCATTACCCGCCTTGCAAAACAACAAGCATATTCACTTTCTGGCGGAGAAAGACGACGTACAGAAATTGCAAGAGCTCTTGCAATGGAACCCAAATTTTTACTTCTTGATGAACCCTTCGCCGGAATCGACCCAATCGCTGTTGCAGACATCAAAAACATGATAAAAATTCTTTCCACAAGAGGAATTGGAGTTTTAATAACAGACCACAATGTTCGAGATACACTTGAAATCACTACCAGAGCAATTATCATCAGTAATGGTCAAATTTTGGCACAAGGACAAAAAGATGACATTTTAAATTCCGAACAAGCTCGAAAAATTTATCTTGGTGAAGAATTCAAAATGTAAAATCTTCATATATTTTTTGATAAAACAGGACTCAAAATAAAATCATTTTATAACTTAATTACATATTTTCAAAACAAATACACCGTCTCACGTCTTTTTTAGTAAACCGTTTTTATTTGACAATGACCTTTTACTATGATATTCTATCTAATGAACTAATCTAGCATGGAGGAATATTATGCCTGACTTTGTTATGTACATTGTCCTCCCTGTTGCTGGACTTGTTCTTGGATGGACTATTCGCTGGCTTTATGCCAGATTTCAACTATCTGCGTCCGAACAAAGGGCAGAACGTGTAAAACAAGATGCTATAAGAGAAGCAGAAGCACAAAAAAAGGAAATTTTATTAGAAGCGAAAGATCAACTCATTCGGGAACGCAATCAGCAGGAACGGGAGAATCGTGAGCGTCGCAGCGAGCTTCAGCGTTATGAAAGACGACTCACAGTAAAAGAAGAAACTCTTGATAAACGTGTGGCAACCTTGGATAAACAAGAACAAGACTTTGTTGCCAGAGAACAACAGATTTCAGAAAAAGAAGCAACTCTTGCAAGTCAAGAAGAAAAGTATCGTCAAGAACTAGAAAGAATTTCTGGATTAACAGCTCAAGAAGCTAAAAATCTTATTATTCAAAATCTAGAAAATGAAGCAAAACACGATGCTCAAGCACTTTTGAACAAAATCGAGCAAGAAGCTCAACTTACTTCTGAAAAAAAAGCAAGAGAAATTTTGGTTTCTACAATTCAAAGAATTGCCACCGAAACCACCAGCGACGTTACAGTTGCAACAGTTTCACTACCAAGTGATGAAATGAAAGGACGAATTATCGGTCGTGAAGGTCGAAACATTCGAACTTTGGAAACTTTAACCGGTGTTGATATCATTATTGATGATACACCAGAAGCCGTTGTTATTTCTTGTTTTGACCCTGTTAGAAAGGAAATTGCAAAGGTTTCACTAGAAAGATTGATTTCAGACGGACGTATTCACCCAGCACGTATCGAAGAAATTGTGCAAAAAGTTACTCGTGAAATCCAAAACAAGATTTACGAAGAAGGTGAAAAAGTTCTATTTGATTTAGGCATTCACAATATGAGCCAAGATGGTGTAAGAGCCCTTGGTCGATTGTACTTTAGAACAAGTTACGGACAAAACGTTCTTAACCACTCTAAAGAAGTTGCCATCATTGCAGGAATGCTTGCTGCAGAAATTGGAGCAAACAGAGAACTTGCAAAACGAGCCGCAGTACTTCATGATATTGGTAAAGGTGCTGAAAACGATTCTGACCAGAACCACGCAGAAGTTGGTATGGATATGGCTCGCAAAATGAACGAAGACGCAAAGGTTGTAAATGCTGTTGGTGCACACCATAATGATATTGAGCCAACAAGTATCGAAGCCATCATTGTTCAAATTGCAGACGCAATTTCTGCTGCTAGACCTGGTGCAAGACGAGAAACAATTGATAACTATGTTAAACGTCTTGAAAACCTAGAGTCAATTGCAGAAAGTTTTAACGGTGTAGAAAAGGCTTATGCAATTCAAGCAGGTCGTGAATTACGTGTTTTAGTAAACAACGAAAAGATTCCAGACCTGGAAGTAAAAGATTTAGCAAGAAATATTGCAAAACAAATTGAGTCTGATTTACGTTATCCGGGCCGAATAAAAATCACAATGATTCGTGAAACTCGAATTATTGAATATGCAAGATAAAACTTGAAAAAAGGGATGTCTTTTTTGTGAAAATTTTACAAAAAAGACATTTTTTTTACACTTTTCCTTGTTTTTTCTTCAACCCTAGATTACAATATATACAAGTAGACCTATGAAAAAAATTATAGAAATAACCAAAGAATACATTGAAACCTTGTTATCTCTTCACGTAACAGAGATAGACAACTCCGAAGACTCTGCAGAAAAGTTTTTCAATCAACTTGCACCGTCTATGGCAGGAACATCTTATACACCTGCTTCCATTTTAAAGTATTTTAATACTATTCCTGAAAAAACAATTTATGATATTGAAGACTGTTTTTTCTTAAAATGGGCTGTAATTAAACTTCCAGAAGTTAATGGAGAATATTCATTTTTAGCTTTAGGGCCATATTTTCCATCTCAACCACCGGAAAATATCACACAAAAGGCGTTGCTAAGAAATAGTTTACAAGCCTCTTACACAACACCTTTAAAGATGTTTTATCATTCTGTGCCAGTATGTTCTACATCAAAGGTTGTAACAGTTTTAAGAATCTGTCTTGGACAACTTTTCAATATTGAAAAAGAACCTGAATGTAGAACAGTTTTTCCTTTTGGTTCAAACAAAAAAATTGACCCAACAAACTATTACGTAGAAGAAGAACATATTTACATGGCTCAGGCAGAACGTCGTTATGCTTTAGAAACACGTATGCAAGCTGACGTAACCCAAGGAAACAGTGTTGGTGCAATGCAAACATGGCGTATTTTGCGTGTTGAAATGGAAAACATCCGCAGAGTAAAGGATCCGCTACGAAATACAAAAAATAATTGTATTATTCACAATACAATTTTGAGAAAAGCTGCCGAACGTGCCTATGTTCATCCACTTTATATTGAAAGCCTTTCTAATCAGATTATTTCTGCAATAGAAGATTCTAACAGCGTTGATGAATTGCACAAAATGCAAGAAACCTTTATTACAGAATATTGTAAATTAGTTTCAAAACATTCTCTAATAAAATACACTCCAATGGTTCGTCAAGCTTTGAACTATATAAATACACATTTAAGTTCAGACATTCACTTACCAGAAATTGCCTCTGCAATAAACGTAAGTCCAAACTATTTGTCAGCAGTTTTCAATCGGGAAACAAAACAATCAATATCAACTTACATAAACCAACGTCGTGTTGATAAGGCTATTGAATTGTTAGAAACAAGTAATGCAAGTATTGAAGATGTGGCTTCTTTTGTTGGATTTAGTGATATGAACTATTTTACACGTGTTTTCAAAGGAATCAAAGGAATGACTCCAAGTGATTTTAGAAAACATTCTGTAATCAGTAAGTAATACAGGTGGGCAAGAAACACTAGAATAAAATCCTTGATTCACCTTCATTTAGAGGCTCTAAAAATTGTAGAATCTAAATGAAAATAGTTTGTTGTTGATAAGGCTATTTTTTAGATTTTCAAAAAAGTAAATCTAAAAAATAGCCTTTTTGTTTATTCTGTCTAAAAATCACTCAAAATCAATATCATCTCTGTTGTGGGCAGCTTTAAAAAACAAACCGATGGCTTTTAACACACATTCTTTTGAAGTATCATCCAAATCGGAAAAGGTTTTTAATGCTGTTACAACTGTAGAAAATGATATTTTTTCAAAATCCCGAACTTCATAAATATTACATTCTTCTAAAATTCGAAATAAGGAATTCACAAAATCTCTACGCTGATTCAAATCCAAAAGTTCTAACCATTTAGTAATAGTTTTTTTAGCATTTTTACTAAACGTAGAAAGACCTTCTACCCTTTTAAAATTAATATTTTGTAATTCCCAAGAAAAAATATCGTGTTGCATAAAACCAAAAGCATCACTTTCCACAACGGAAAAAGGTGTTGAGCTTTCCATCAACAATCCAATTATAGAATCCTTTGGTAAATAGGATTTTGTTTTTTCTGCTGGACGAGAAAATATACTTGTATCAACTAAATCCTTATCAAATCCGGGTGAATCAAAAGTATAAATACAACTCAACCGATTATATGCCCTTTTACTGCATAAACTACTTGCATAAATTGCAGCATTTCCGCCTTTTGAATGACCTGCCAAAATCAAATCATAATTACGCATTGCAAATGTTGCTTTTTCAAGATAAACCAAAGCTTCTTCTTGGGAAGGAACAGGATAAGTAAATATCATATTAAAATCTTCTTTCCATCCAATCAAAGTAACATCAGTTCCGCGAAAAACAATACATGCTTGTTTTTTCTTACTTGGCAAAACAAAGGTGATTCCACAAAATTGTTTTTCTTCATCACCATCAAGTTTGGAAACATATCCATAAGGCAAGATTTTTGAAAATCTGTTTGTTTTAGCACAGGCCCGAAGTAAATCTATAACCCGTAAATCAGGAGGCAAAGCTCTACCAAAATATAATGAATTGATTTTTTTTATGTCGTAGGTTTCTCCAGAAAATTCTTTTGGCACTAAACCAGTAAAATCCAAATAAGATAAAAGACATAAAATTCCTGCATCTACTTCGTTAAATGGAGAGGCATCAAAATCAAGGTCACCTCGCCAGTCTAAATATTCAAAAAGTTGGCTAATCTTCTTTTCCATAATATAAATATACTAATTTTTAAAGATTTTTGTACATTTTTCAGAGAATGCATAAAAAATAATTGCAAACCCTGCTAAAACCCAAGGTAAAAGTGCTGGAGTTGTAACACTAGCTACAAATCCAAATAAAGGAGGCAAAGTGGTTGAAGCTGTATATGCCATTGCCATTTGAAATCCCATTATTGATTGTGCGTTTTCCGTTCCAAATCTTGAAGGTGTTTCATGAAGCATTGCAGGAAAAATAGGTGCACACCCTAATCCAAACAAAACAAAACCAGCAAGAGTGAAAATATCCCCCTTTGCTAAAAAATGGCCTATAAGCATAAAAATAACAGCTAAAATCGTAATTAAAGAGCCCAATCGAATTAGTTGTTTGTTATTCAATTTTATTGAAAGAAAGGCAGCTAAAAATCGACCTAGTGTAATTCCTCCATAATAGAGAGAAACCCAAGCAGCAGCTCTAGATGGTTCAAAATTTTTTATTGCTGTTAAATAAGTAGCCCCCCAAAGTCCTAACATTAATTCCATAGATGTATAAAGCATAAAACAAACTAAAACAGTTTTTACACCACGGATTTTTAGACTCTCTAAAGTGGATTTTTTTTTCTTGATTTTTTCTTCGTTGCAAAGTTTTTCTTGCTGGGAAGCCGCTAATAATTTATGTTGATTTTCAAGTTTTTTCCAAATAGGAAGAGAAAAAAACAAAACCGTAACTAAAACAAATTGAATTATAGCAACAAGACCATAGCTTGGTCTCCAAGAAGAAGTATTTTTTATAAAACCAGACATAATTAAAGGCCCTGTTAAAGCTCCAATTCCCCAAAAACAGTGAAGCATATTCATGTGGATAGCTTTATAATGTTCTGCAATATATCCATTTAATCCACTATCCACAGCTCCTGCTCCAATTCCAAGGGGAACTGCAAACAAGAAGAGCCACCAAAAGTTTGGAGTAAGAGCAAATCCTGTTAATCCAATTGCTGTAAGTAACACACTAAAAGCTGTAACTTTTCCAGTGCCTAATTTTCTGATTATCTTTACGCTAAAAAGAGAAGAAATTATTGTACCTGCTGAAATCACAAAAGAAACAAAACCTGCATGTCCAACAGGCATTCCAAAGCCTAATCTCATTGTAGGCCAAGCAGCCCCTAACATTCCATCAGGAAGCCCCAAACTAATAAAAGCAATGTAAATAATAATCAAAATAAAAGTTGCCATAGAATTTTATTACCTTTTTACAATAGAAAAATCAAGAGAAGAGTCAATTTATTCATTAAAAATGAAGATTTATTTACAAAAGAAAAATGGTGAACAAAAAATGACTTTAGGTCGTTGTTCACCATTTAGTTTATTTTTTATAAATGAAATTTTAACTAAAACATTTTTTTTGCTTTTTCTAAGGCTTCTATCACCTTATCACACCAAATATCAAAATCCTTGTCTTCTTTTTGATATTCAGGATGTTTTAAAATATATTGGATAGTTGAACGAATTCCTTGATCGGCTCGAACAGTTGCCACAAAATCAGGCACAAGACGTTTTAATTTGCTATTATCAAAAACCACAGAACATGCTTTATCTCCAATAAGAGAGCCGGTTAAATCATAATCGCTAACGCTGGCTAAAAAACTTGATGAAACATAATAAGGCTTTAACTCAACCCCAAGTTCATCCGCAATAATCCCGTAAATCTGATTCCAAGTAACTGACTCGTCAGAAGTGATTTGAACCGCTTGACCCAAAGCATGAATATTTCCCATTAGCCCGATAAATCCCTTTGCAAAATCAGAATTATGGGTAATGGTCCACAAAGAAGTTCCGTCCCCATGAATAATAACCGGCTTTCCTTCCATCATACGTTTTAGATTTTGGAAACTGCCATTATGTCCGTGAACTCCAAGAGGCACAGAACGTTCATCGTAGGTATGACTTGGTCGCACTATAGTGATAGGGAAATTTTCTTCACGATAAACTTTCATCAAGTAATCTTCACAAGCTATTTTATTTCGAGAATATTCCCAATATGGATTGATTAAAGGAGTGTCTTCTGTGATTTTGTAGTTACTACAAGGTTTTTGATAAGCCGAAGCAGATGAAATAAAAATAAACTGCTTTGTTTTGCCCTTAAAAAGTCTAAAATCCCTTTCCAGTTGAGGCACATTAAAAGCGATAAAATCTGCA